>ERZ506996.45-NODE-45-length-134094-cov-14.2185_pt1 | contig 134094 bp, 130 predicted proteins | sample MGYA00512882_ERZ506996 | MGnify/ENA metagenome assembly ERZ506996 | reverse complement strand
ACCTTCTTTCGTAAATGTTGCAAATGTTTGTTTTGGCACTTTCATTATACAACACTATCGAATTCAAGGTGTCTTTCTTTTATGCAAAATCACGAACTTGCTCATTTATAGTTCTTAATTTATTGTATAATTACAGGTACAGGTATAAAGATTCCACAGTTTTGAGGTGTGCATTATGTTAGATCATTTAGATACTTTTTTAGAAATACAAGGATTCTACAGGATTCACTATTTAGAATTATCTTCCGGATACCAAAAACCTTCCATTCCTTATTTCGGTTTTTCTCTTACATATATTGATAAAGGAACTGCCTTTATTCACTTACAGAATACTTTGACCGAAATGGAACAAGGGAACGGAATTTTACTCCCCCCAATGCAGATAACGAAATGAAAATTATTGGAAAAGCTGCTAACATTTACATTGTCGTGTTCGAATGTAATTCCAAATTGCTTAATCAAATAACAAATAAGATTTTTCCTGTCAACGGAATTATCCGAAGCTATTTAAAAGTTATATTAAAAGAAGCTAAATTTGCCTATAAAAACGATTTGAGAATATTCGATTACAACGAATTAATCGAAAATCCCAATGCTCCTTTGGGTGCCAAACAAATGCTAAAAAATTATGCCGAATTATTATTAATCGAAATCCTCCGACAAAGTGAGGAAAATTTTGAAAATAGTTATTCCGAACTCATACGAGAAACTCTCATTATGCAAAATATCGACAGCAACTTCTTCTTTGAGCAGATTGTAAATTACTTAGAAGCGCATATCAGCGAGTCGCTGACTTTAGAACAGATCAGCGCGGATAACTTTACAAATATTTCTAAAATCCAAAGGGTTTTTCGCGAATGTTCTAATGAAGGTGTAATCTCCTTTTTTCAAAAAATGAAAATTGAAAAAGCAAAAACTTTAATTCGTGAAACTCCCATGAATTTCACGGAAATTTCTGAATTTCTTGGCTTTTCCTCTGTACATCATTTTTCCAAAAAATTCAAACAGTTAGTAAAAATGTCTCCTTCCGCATATCAGCGTTTTATCAAGTAGCACTTCAAAAAAACAAGGGAGATACAAGCATCAATTTGCCTGTATCTCCCTCGTTTTTATTTACCACTATTAAATTTCGTACCAAATGATTTCATTTGCATCTAAATCTAAATCAAAGCTTGTTCCGTCACCTTTATATACTGTTGTGCTCTGTGGTTCATATGTGTTGTTTACAACACAATATTTTCCATTTTTCACATAAGCATGTACTTCCACATTGAAGTTTGTGCTGAACCATTTGTGAAGATTGTCCTCATCATGTGCTGACCAAAGAATAGAACGATACAACAGACGGCTGTTCTCAAAGCTGTATGGAAGACCGCTGATATATACACAACGTCCGTTACCAAAATCATTTACTGCCATCTGAACTTCTTTATCAATCTGTCTTAAGATTGTTGTTCCGTCCAATGCGAAGATATTCTTCTGTCCTTCTCCGAAATCAATGTCTTTTGTGCAGTCTTCTTTGATAAAGTGATCATGTTCTTCCCAGTTATATTTATCTGTATTTAAGTTAAATCCGTTTTCTTTTTCTACACCAAGTGCATTTGCAAGCTGGAAGTAACGTCCTTCCCACTGGTAAGCTGTCGGCTCACCAACACCGATAAATCCACCACCGTTGTAGATAAATTCTTTCACTGCTGTTACGATTGTCTCGTCTGCCCATGCAGAACCACCGCTGTGTGCTGTGTATGCGCCACCTACGTTGATGATAACGTCAATATCATTTAACACCTTCGGATCATTTTTGATATCATCAAAGCTGATGAAACGTACATCAAATGGTGCTCCGGAAAGCGCCTCTACGATTCCTGCATAAGAATAGTTCTGTTTTTGATATAAAGCGTGGTGAACCATGTGATTGCCCCATGCTCTCATCTTGCCCCAGCTGTTCAACACTGCAACTGTCTTCACGCAGTATGGAGTTGTTCCTTTAATGTTTTCGTATAATGTACGGAATTCATCACACACACTTTCCACATAGTCAATAAACTCAGGGAAGTCTAAAGCAAGTTTCAAATATCCGCCATATCCGATTCTGTCGATTGGTTTTCTAAGAATCGCACGTCTTGCTGTTACCCAGTTTACTTTTGCTTCTTTTACCGGATCTCCGCCTTCGTGGAATGTATCCGGGAAGAAGTATGGAAGGAAACGTCCTTCTGTATATTTTACGTTTGGAATATCACTGATCAGACGAAGTGTAGAACCATTACCAACACTTCCTACTACAGCATCCAAACCAACGGATTTGAATTCATCCATGAATGGTTCCATACCGATCCAGTGATCGCCAAGGAACATCATTGCTTCTTTACCCATCTCATGTGTGATGTCTACCATCTCTTTTGCAAGTTTTGCAACTTCTCTTCTTTGGAATGCCTGGAAGTCTTTGAACTCTTTTGATGGAATACGATACTGGTTGTTCATGTAACCTTGATCGATAATGTATTCAGGTCTGAATTTATATCCAACTTCCTGTTCAAACTGTTCCAAAATATATGGACTTACTGATGCTGAATATCCGTACCAGTCTACATATTTTTCTCTTGCAAGTTCATCGAAAATCAATGTGAACTGATGGAAAAATGTTGTATAACGAATAACATCAATATGCGGATTGTCTTCGATGTATTTGCGAAGACGCTTCATTGTAAATTCTTTTGTCTTTGGCTGACGAACGTCGAATGTGATCTGTTTTTCCACACCCTGCCAGTCATTGATTACTGCATTGTACATATGTACCGGATCCCACATAATGTATGCAAGAAAACTTACTGTATAATCATGGAATTTCTTTGCGTTGTGAATTGTGACATCTCCTGTCTCCTCACTGTAATCCCACTCTTCTACCGGAACAACTTCACCTGTTGTACGGTCAATGACTTCCCACCATCTTCTGATATCATCGTAAGAATTTACTTTCAACATATCTGGATATAAGTGATCCATCAAGTGGATAGATAACTCAGCTTCCACAGCTGTATGGAAAGATGTCATAATGTACATCTGCTGAATCTCATCTGGATTCGCCTTTGCCCATGCATTATCTTTTCTTGTTGTGTAATATGTAGAATACACTTTCGCATCCACATCTCTTAATTCTGCCGGATAGTCTGTTCCATCACAGTCACGGATCGCATCTGCTCCCCAACGTTTTACCAGTTCCAATGTCTCAGGAACTACGTCCACATCTGTAGGAATTGTAACTCTTCCTCTTAACTTTTCGCTCATAACGAAACTCCTTTCTTCGTACACCTCAATTTATATAGACAGTATAATTTAGTTTTTTCTATAAATCTACTCAATTGTTGCTGGTTTTTTTATTAATATTGTTTTTATAGCAAATTTTTAATAATTCACCTGTCATTTTTTGTAAAACATGCTCTATTTTTACAGAAATCTCACATATCATAAGTTGATTTTTCCAAAAAATCCGATTATACTTGTCATATCAGATACTAGACTTGATGAGAGACAAGGTGGAATAAGACATGAATTATAAAAGTATTGATTTAAAAGACTGCATTACTGTCGATAAGATTTTTACGATACACTATTTTGAATATATGAGTGACTTTTCTTTTCCAGGAGAGTCACATGATTTTTGGGAATTTATATGTGTAGACAAAGGTGACGTAAAGATTCGGATGGGTGATTCAGATATCATCTTAAAAAAAGGGCAGGTTGCCTTTCATAAGCCAAACGAATTTCACACCGTAGATGCAACAGGTACATCCGCGCCGAATCTGGTTGTGATTTCTTTTCGCTGCACGAATCCGGCAATGTCCTTTTTCAAAGAAAAGGTTTTAAAAATCGACGAATTAGAAAGAACTATTTTAGCTGACATTATCGCCGAAGCAAAAACAGTGTTCAAAGGACGGCTTGACGATCCTTATCAGACTGAGATGATTCGCTCAGCTTCTGCCACACCGGATGCCGAGCAACTGATTAAGATCCATTTAGAATATTTCCTGATTCACTTAATGAGAAGATACAACCAGACATCTGCAGTGCACTCTAACAGCACAGTTCCAGCTTTAAAAGTAACTAAGATGAAAAGTGATACGGAAGTGTTGAACCGAATTATTCATTATATGGAGACACACTTGAATTCGCGGATTACGATTGAGCAGATTTGCAAGGATAATATGATTGGACGCTCACAGCTTCAAAAATTATTCCAGCAAAAGACCGGTTTGGGTATTATCGAATATTTCTCCAACATGAAGATTGAGTCCGCAAAGGAGATGATTCGAACGGGGCATATGAATTTTACGCAAATTTCCGAACAGCTGGGGTATGCATCTATACATTATTTTTCAAGACAATTCAAAAAAATTACAGATATGACTCCTTCCGAATATGCTTCCTCTATCAAAGCTATGGCAGAAGGGGCTTTTGAGGAAAAAATATAAAAAACGGGCAAAACCCGTTTTTTTATATTTCTCGTGCAATAATCTGCAATGTCGGATATGCATACTCCAAAAATTCTCGATAGGCACACCCATCTTCCCACAAATAACTCCCCTGTTGGCGTTTACACCCACCTCGGCATATTTTCCAGAACGGACAGTCTTCGCAACTTCTTTCTGTCTTATTTTTTTTCTCCCAAAACCGTTTCCATCCATCGGAATTTCCTATTTCTTCTACACTGTGCTCCACAACATTGCCGCAACAGTATTCATCCAAAACATAAAAATCACACGGATACACGCTTCCATCTGCCTCTACAACAAACTGCATATTACAACTCCCCAACATCCCACACTGGTTTGGCACACGGTCAGTCAGCATTAACAAAATATTATCAAAAAGCGAAATACTTCTATATTCTCCTTTTCTATAATCTTCTAGCCATAAATCATACAGTGTCTTATAAAATTTTGCATATCCGTCCGGTCTCAATTGATACTCTGTCTTACAATGCAATTCTCCAAGACACGGTATACATTGCACATAGGAAAAACCTTGATTTTTTAAAAATGAATAAAACGCCTTTGCATGCTTGGATAATTTCTGTGTGATCACTGCTAAAATATTGAATTCTACCCCATATCGTCTCAAAACATCAATTCCATTCATAATATTCCTGTATATTCCGCTACCTTCACTATCTATTCTGAATTCATTCGTATTAGACTCATATCCATCAAGAGAAACTCCAACTAAAAATTGATTTTCCCGAAAGAAAACTCCCCACTCGTCATCTAGTAATGTTCCGTTTGTCTGAAGAACGTAACAGATTGTCCTGTTCTTTTTCTTACTATCGACATATACGACAAACTCTCGATAATACGAAAGCCCTGCTAGCGTTGGCTCCCCTCCTTGAAAAGCGAACACTACTGTCCCATCCTCATCCACCGCTTCAAATATTCTGTCAATTAAATGCTTCATCACCCCTTTCGTCATCACTCCATAAGACATCTGCTCCCTCTGCCTGCTCACATCTTCATAAAAACAATAACGACATCTCAGATTACAAAGTGAAGATGCTGGTTTGATCAACACTGACAAAAACTTCATACCCTTTCCTCCTCACAGAATACCATTGGTATTTTTTCTTTACACAATTCCATAAATCCTTTCGCTGCAGGCGTGAGATACTTTTTCTTATGATACGCAATCGAAAATTGCCGAGACAAATGAAATTCTTCCACTTGCAGCTGCTTGACCAATCCCCTTGCAAGCTCATCCCTTACCAAAAGATATGGCAAAATGGATATCCCCAATTTTTTTGCCACAGCTCGAATGATTGCCTGCGTACTGACACTCTCCCAAATCACTCTGTGATGAATCTGATGATATCCCAAGCTTTCCTCTATCATTTCCCGCACAGCGCTCCCCCGTTCCCTTAAAATCATCGGATACCTTTCCAAATCTATCAAGGAAATCTTTTCTTGCTTTACAAGTTCACTATTCGCTGCACAAATCAAGCACAAAGGATCTTCCATCAAATGCTCCATCTGAATTTGCTCATATTCTGTTTTTCCCTCTATCAATGCCAAATCCACTTCATTATTCAGTATATACTGTTCTATTGTCTTCGTGTTGCATACAGATACTTTGATCTCCACCTCCCGATATCTTTTCTGAAACTCCTCAATTAACTGAGGCAATATAAAATTTCCAATTGTAATACTTGAACCAATTCTCAATGTTCCTTTATTATTCCATGTCTTAACCTCCGTCTCCATCTCATCAAACATAGATACAATATGAAGCGCGTAATCGTAAAGCCATTTTCCTTGCTCTGTAATAGAAAGACGTTTTCCAATTCGGTCAAACAGCCTTATGTGATAGTAATTTTCCAGCTCTTGAATTGCTAAACTCACAGACGGCTGAGATACATGTAAAATTTCAGAAGCTTTTGTAATGCTTTCTTTTTGAAAAACAATCACAAAGGTCCTGAGATGTCTGATTGTCATAAATACCTCCTCTTATAAGCATTTCATTATAGATAATATAAAATAATACTATTTGCATTATATGATAACACCAACTATACTACTTGTATAGGAGGTTTTAATCTATGGAACAAAGCATAAGTAAAAAACAACTTTTGAAAAAATTATTTTTTTCCACATTATATCTCAGCACATTTACTTTTGGAGGAGGATACGTCATCGTCTCATTGATGAAAACAAAATTTGTAGATGAGCTTCATTGGATTGACGAGACTGAAATGCTGGATTTGATTGCAATTGCACAATCTTCCCCAGGAGCTGTAGCCGTCAATGGTGCCATTGTCGTAGGCTATAAATTGTGCAGAATTCCAGGTGTATTTTTTTCAATTCTCGGCGCAATTATCCCACCATTTTTCATTATCTCAATCATTTCTGGATTTTACACTTTATTTCAGGAAAATGAGGCTGTTCAAGCTCTCTTGAGCGGAATGCGCTCCGGCGTCGGTGCCGTAATCGTATCCGTCGTGTGGGACATGGGATCCGGAATCGTAAAACAGAAAAAAATTGCTCCGATTCTCATCATGCTTTGCGCATTCATTGCAAACTATTACTTAAAAATCAATATTGTTCTTATTATTTTAATATGCATTATATTGGCAGCAGCAAAAGCCATTATCACAGAACGGAGGAGAAGTCACAAATGATCTATTTACAATTATTCTTAAGCTATCTGCAGATCGGAGCATTTAGTTTTGGCGGCGGTTATGCCGCAATGCCTCTCATTCAGGCGCAAGTTGTTGAAAAATATCACTGGCTCAGCATGACAGAATTTGGCGATCTTGTGACGATTGCCGAGATGACGCCGGGACCGATCGCCATAAACTCCGCAACCTTCGTCGGCACACAGGTCGCCGGACTTTCCGGGGCACTCATCGCAACACTCGGATGTATTCTGCCATCCTGCATCATCGTCACTCTACTTGCAAAAATTTATATCCAATACCGCAATGTAAAAATCATGCAGGATATTCTCGGCACACTCCGCCCGGTTGTCGTCTCTATGATTGCTGTGGCAGGACTCGGAATCCTAAGCTCCGTATTCTTTCTTTCCGGAAAGTTCGCACCCGCTTTGTCTAACTTTAATATCCGAGGCATTATTTTCTTTGCCGGTGCTCTCCTCTGCCTTCGCAAAACAAAGCTCAGCCCGATTCTCATCATGGTCGGCTGCGGTATTTTAGAACTGCTTTATCAAACAATTTTTTAACCACAAAAAAGAGCGAAGCCAATCTGACTTCACTCTTTTTACATTCTTATAAAATTACTCTTGTACGTATGGCATTAAAGCGATATGTCTTGCTCTCTTGATAGCTACTGTAAGAGCTCTCTGATGTTTTGCACAGTTTCCTGTGATTCTTCTTGGAAGAATTTTTCCTCTTTCAGAAACATATTTTCTTAATTTAGCCACATCTTTGTAATCGATTTCGTTATTTTCTTTTCCACAGAATACACAAACTTTTTTTCTTCTGCGTCCGCCTCTTCTCTTCATTGGAGAATCTGCTTTATTACCTTTATCGTAAGCCATTGTCAATACCTCCTATTTTACTCATCGAACACGACTGTTAAAATTTACTACACAATCAATATCGTCTAGCTGAATGGTAATTCCTCATCAATTCCGTCTGGAATATTCATGAATCCATCTCCGATGTCTGCACTTGGTGATGGACTAGGACTTGCCTGGTATCCACTGTTTGATGCGCTGGCCGCTTTGCTCTCTGCAAATTCCTGTTCCTCAACAACAACATCTGTTGTGTAAACTCTCACGCCGTCTTTGTTCGTATAGCTTCCTGTCTGAATACGACCGGTTACCGCAATCTTCACTCCCTGGCGCAAATACTTCTCTGCAAATTCTGCCGCTCTTCCGAAAGATACACAGTTGATAAAATCTGCTGTTGCATCTCCGTCACGTTTGAAACGGCGGTCAACTGCCAATGTATATCTGGCAACTGCATTTGCACTCTCGCCCTGCGAATATCTAACTTCTGGATCTCTTGTTAAACGTCCCATTAAAATTACTTTATTCATACGATTTCCTCTCTTCTCTTATGCTTCCTGTCTAACGCATAAATATCTGAGTACGTTATCCATGATACGAAGTCTTGCTTCCATCTCAGCTGGAACTGTAGCATCAGATTCGAAGTGGATGAAGTAGTAATATCCTTCTTTCATCTTCTGAATTTCGTAAGCTAATCTTTTCTTACCCCATTCATCAACGTCAGTTACGTTACCACCGAAACGAGCGATTAATTCTTTCACTTTTTCGATTGTAGCTGTTCTAGCGTCGTCTTCGATTTTTGCATTGACAACAACTGCTAATTCATATTTGTTCATGTCACTTGCACCTCCTTATGGTCTCTGGCTCCTGAATCACTCAGGAACAAGGAATAAAATAATATATCACAATTTGGCATTTTACCACATTTTCAAGCTCGGCGCAAGCACTTTATTGTTTTTTCTTTAATTCTCTTGTATTCTTTTCTACAAGCTTTCTCGCAATCATGATCTGATGTCCGCATCCTATACATTTGAGACGAAAATCAGCACCTACTCTTAATATCTCCCACTCAAAGCTGCCACATGGATGCTTTTTTTTCAGTCTTACAACATCTCCAACTTCATACATATCAGCCATATTCTGCCCCTTCCTATTTTACCGCTTCTTCTTTGATCATCACGCCATGCACCAAAAAACGTTCATCATCTCTGACATTGGTACATGTTGACAAACTAACAATCTTAGACGCCGTCGTCACCTCGGCGCTTGTCGGGTACGCCGACTGCTGCTTTATGTAATCGATATAAGTCTGGAACGCCGCATCATCTGCATAATCCATAATATAGCTGTCAGAAGTATCTTTTACCACGCCTGCCGAAAAAATCTCATATGTTCTTACTTTTCCGTCCGGTGTATAGATATAAAAATATGGATGTTCCTTGTAAAAACTGTCATCCTTATATTTCAGCAACTGCGCAAACATGGAGCCATTCTTCATGTTATGTCCATAAATAAATGTATTTCTTCCCGAAAAATCTCCCGGATTGTTCACATCCACAAACAGTGTTCCTAATTTATTTGTGTTTGCTTCAAACGTTCTTTTTAAGTATTCTTCGTTATCTCTTCCCTGAACGACCGGATAATTGATCTCTGACGGTTCGTCAAACCGAATCCATCCAACCACATCGGAATTCATCTCCAGCAGTTTTTCAAAATCAACAGAAAACGCCTCTTCTTTCGTATCATCTTTTTTCTCTGTATTAATGACCAGATCCTGAATCTTTTGGTATTCTTTGTCACCTTTATTGTACTCCGAAAAAATACCATATAATTTGTACGCCGAAACCGCAAACACTACAATCGCAATCACAAGGATGATATTTGAAACAATATTGCTTCCACCCTTTTTCTTTCTTCTTCCCCGATGATGTTTCTTTTTGTTTTCTTCCGCCATCTCTTTTTACTCCTTCTTGTTTAATGTACAAAAAGGTGAATGCAATACATTCACCCCTTTCGCTCTTCTGTTTTAGCTCACTTTCAACTTGAACTTCTGAATCTCTTTTTCACTGGATACTCGTTCTATTATTCCTCCGAGACTTCTGAGTTTTTCTTCAAATCTCTCATATCCTCTCTGAATGTAAACAATATCATCCACGATCGTAATTCCATCCGCCGCAAGTCCTGCGATGCAAAGCGCTGCACCTGCACGTAAATCCGGAGCACTTACTCTCGCTCCCGAAAATCTCTCAACACCTTCAATCGTTGCAGAATTTCCTTCAATCTTAGCGACCGCTCCCATACGTGCCAGCTCATCTAAATATTTAAAACGATTTTCAAAAATACTTTCTGCGATAATACTTGTTCCCTCGCAAAGCGCAAGTGTCACACCAATCTGCGGCTGCATATCTGTCGGGAATCCCGGATACGGAAGCGTCTTTACCTGTGTGTGCTTCAAACGCGTCTTCGCAACTACACGTACAGCATCGTCAAATTCTTCAATCTCACACCCAATCTCTTCCAACTTCGCAATTGTAGCCTCCAAATGTTTTGGAATGACATTCAAAACAGTCACATCTCCTTTTGTAACTGCCGCCGCAAACATAAATGTCCCTGCCTCAATCTGATCCGGAATAATCGAATACTCCGTCTTATGAAGCTTTTCAACACCTTTGATCTTGATCACATCTGTTCCGGCGCCTTTGATGTTCGCTCCCATACTGTTCAGGAAGTTCGCAACATCCACTACATGTGGCTCTTTCGCAACGTTCTCAAGAATCGTAACACCTTCTGCCATCGCTGCAGCCATCATCACATTGATTGTGGCTCCAACACTCACAACGTCAAAATAAAGATGTGTTCCTTCTAATTTCTCTGCCTCGGCAATGATCTTTCCGTATTCAATCTCAACCTCGGCGCCCAATGCTCTAAAACCTTTCAGATGCTGGTCAATCGGTCTGCTTCCGATATTGCAGCCCCCAGGAAGCGCCACCTCAGCTCTTCTGTATTTTCCAAGTAATGCTCCTAGTAAATAATAAGATGCTCTGATCTTCTTGATATAGTCATACTCAATACTAAAATCCTGCACACCGGCTCCATTGATCCGCACTGTATGTCGGTCTATACGCTGAACCGTGGCTCCTATTCCTGCCATCGCTTCCAACAACACATTGATGTCATTCACATCCGGTAAATTCTCTATCGTAACAGTCTCATCTGTCATAATTGCCGCTGCTAAAATAGCTAATGCTGCATTCTTTGCTCCGCCTATCTCTACTTCCCCTACTAACGGATTTCCACCCTTAATAATATACTGTTCCATTTCACACCTCAATTATCAGATTTCCATTCCATGCTGAAACTTTTTCAGTCATACTTCTCCCAGTTTTATTTATACTTCTTTGCTATTATAACACAAAATGTATTTTTGTAAAATTATTTTTCCAAATATAAACCGAAATAGGAGGTCTGCGCCTCCTATTCTTCAAATAATTTCAATACATTTCCTATCGTCTCTTCAATTGTTAATCCGTCCTCGCAAATTGTATAATCCGCATACTTTTCGAATAGGCAAACCCTTTCTTCGTATAAATCCTTTAAAGTCTGCCCTTCTTTCAAGACAACTCCACGGCTTTTCGCATTTTGGATTCTTCTGTCTATTGTCTCATAGGATACCTTTAAATATACAACTGTTCCCGTTTTTTTGTAATGTTCCATTGCTTCTTCACAATATACAACACTGCCCCCCGGTGCAATCACCGCATTTTCCACATCCAAGTCCCGGTTAACCTGATTCTCTATTGCAAGAAATCCGTCATTTCCTTCCTGCGCGATAATCTCTTTGAGCAATCGCTTCTCCTGCTTTTGTATCAGCAGATCCGTATCCACAAACTCATATCCAAGCCGCTTGGCAACTACAACACCCACCGTACTTTTTCCTACAGCAGGCATTCCAATCAAAACAATATTTTTCATATGTATCTCTCCATTCCATTATTCAATCAGAAATAAAAATTCCTTCTGCATTTTCTATGATCGCACCTTCGCCGGAATAACTCCTGATACACCATAATCTGAATCATATCTCCCAACCAGTCCTCTTTCCGGCGTCTTCTGATCCCCATATGTTCCTGTGCTTCCATCTGCATTTCTTCCGGCTCTATCCCATCCAGTTCTTTCACTCTGTCGTAAATTCTTCTGCACATCATACGCATCTGCAGCTGATCCGGATATTCATCATAGACAACACTGCCTTCATATGCCATCCTGTCACACTCATCTTCCACATAGGGCAGCAACCTCTTTGCTGTCTCCGGATACATGCTTTTCATATACTCAAAATCACGCTGTTCTATTCGCTCATCATCATATTGTAAGGGCATCGGGTATGCCATATAATATGGTAATCGGTAATCCACAGGCTTGCACTTCCATTTCTATATACGCTCTAGTATATAGTATGCCAAAATATTTGAGATGTTCTATTCTTTCAGCGGAATTCCTCTTCCGTCTGTATTGATACTGCCGGTCAAGATCAAAATTCCTTCTATAAATCCCCATATTCCTGAAATAATACTTCCGATTCCACAGGTTGCCACCGTCAAAACAAGCTGAATAACCGCTTTTGTTGTATATCCCAAATAAAAATTATGCACACCTAGCGAGCCGAGAAAAATACCTAACAGTCCTCCTGCCAGCTTTGATTTCTGCTCCACCATAGGTCTTTGATTCACAAGACTCGCTCCGCACATCGTACAATATGTCATTCCGACATTGGTAGCATTTCCACAATTTGGGCAATAGTTATCCCCAGTTCCATTCGAAAATCCACAGTTTATACACACTGCAGCATTCGGATCAATCGGTTTTCCACAATTTCTGCAAAACATGTTTTCTTCCTCCTTATACTTTACGATTCTATCTTTTGTTTTTCTACTGTAATTTTACAATTTTTCTTATAAAAAGCAATGCCATAGCATAGTACTTCACGGTATCCATCACGCAAAAATTCTTCTTCATAATGCTTCATTCTGATTTGCTCCACTGCTTTCAAGCTACATTTTTCCATCTGGTGAAAGCTTTCAGACACCTTCAGCTCAAAAAGGATCACCGGTTTCTCTACATCCATACTTTTCAGGCAAATATCATATCTTCCATCACCGGACTCACGATTGGAGTAAGAATAATAGTCTCCCATTCCGCCAAAAATACCCATGAGAAATCCGTGATAAAAAGCTTCTTTTGTGTCGTAAAAACTAATCCCTTCACGCAAAAGCTCTGAAATCGTTTTTTCTAATCCAATTACCTCGCCCTCTGTTACATATCGATACAACTCTGAAAAATCTTTCTTTTTTACTTTTTTCCCAAACCAGGAAAGCACCGTATTTTTATAGATATAGAGAATCTCTTCATTCGGAATACTCATCGAAATATAACGAATCCCATCTCTCAGTGCCTCATCCACTTTCTTTAAGTAGCCTGTAAAAAACAAGAAATTCCAAATATTTTCCTCTGATTCCTCCACTCCGATATCCTCATACGTAATATCTTCGTGAATTGGTTTTTCAATGCTTTCCCCCTGGATCAGCAGCTCTATCTCCTGTTTTACTTTTATATCCGCCTTTTCTACTAAAGTTTTCACAATACTGTTCGAACTTGTATTTGCCCAAAATGGTCTTGGTAAAGATGTCATATCTGCCCAAATCAACTCCACATAATTCAATACACTCCAGGGATTATATACTTCCGTCCGTCCAAATACATATCCATCATACCATCTTTTCACTACATCCGCGAAATCACTTCTATCATAAAATGCAAGAATCTCATCTACTTCTTTTTGTGTAAAACCAAAATGCTCTGAATACATTGGATTCGTAATGGAGATAATCTTCAGATTGTTCAATCCTGTAAAAATACTCTCTTTCGAGATTCGAAGACAACCTGTGATCACAGCAAACTCCAAGCTGTCATTCGTCTTCAACGCTGACTCAAAAAGAGATCTGATCAGCGGAATCATCTTCTCATAAAAGCCTCCAAAATAAGAGTTCTCCAGTGGGACATCATACTCATCGATCAGGATAATTACTTTTTCTCTATAACTTTTCGCCAGACAAGCTGACAGAAAACGCAGTGCATCCAGATAATCTGCATCCGTTCCCTTAACATCGCGTATTGCAAGAAAGCGTTCTTTTTCTTCTTCCGTCAATTTCCCAATTTTCAAAAGTTCTTCATGTCTGCCAAATTCCTCGGCAATCATTTTCTTCATCTGTATATAAGACAAGTCGAAATTCGCCTGCTTCATTGTTTTTAGTGAAATACTGATCACCGGATATCTCGATATGTGCTTTAAATACTTTTCCCCGGCAGCCATAATTTCCAACCCCTGAAAAAGCTTCCGAGCATCACAGTAATCTTTTTCAAAAAAGCACTGTAACATGCTAAGTCCCAGTGTCTTACCGAAACGCCTTGGTCTTGTAAACAAATTAACTTTTCCCCGCATATCCAAAAGTTCTTTTATCAACAACGTTTTATCTACGTAATAATACCCCTCTTGTATCATTTCCTTAAAATTGTCCACTCCGATTGGAAACGGTTTAAATCCCACTTTCTCACTTCCTTTCCGCATCATTATTTACTAATATTATAGCTTGTTATATACTCTTTTAGCAAGAAAAAAGATGTCCGTAATTAAACAGACACCTTTTCAGTCCACTGCACACCTTCGGCAAGCACTGTGATCTTCTCCTGCAGGATTTCCACAAAGCCACCAGACACAGTTACTTTTTTCATCTCTGTGCCCTTGTGTATCTTCATCACACAAGGCTCCAGAATTGTCGTCAGCGGGATATGGTTCTTGTAAACTCCCATATCGCCGCCCACAGATGTGAATTCCAAAAAGCTTGCTTCCCCTTCGTAGAACATCTCCTCCGGAGAAATAATTTTCAACTCAAACATATTATTTTCTGCCATGCGCACACACCTCTACTTTACTCTGGCAAGTACGTCATCAATATTTCCCGCATTCAAGAAATAACCTTCCGGAATATCATCATGTTTTCCTTCCAAAATTTCTTTGAATCCCTGTACTGTCTCACTGATTGGCACATATCGCCCCTCAAGCCCTGTAAACTGTGTCGCGACAAAGAATGGCTGAGATAAAAATCTTTGTATCTTTCGCGCACGTGATACAGTGAGCTTATCTTCCTCTGAAAGCTCATCCATACCGAGCATTGCAATAATATCCTGTAATTCTTTATATTTCTGCAGCACTTCCTGTACACCGCGCGCCACCTTGTAATGCTCTTCGCCCACGATATTCGGGTCGAGCATTCTCGACGAAGAGTCAAGTGGATCTACTGCCGGATAAATACCAAGCTCTGTGATTGCACGGGAAAGTACGACTTTCGCATCCAGATGGGCAAATGTCGTAGCCGGAGCCGGGTCAGTCAAGTCGTCCGCAGGCACATAGACAGCCTGAACAGACGTGATTGATCCGTTCTTTGTCGATGTGATACGCTCCTGCAAAGCCCCCATCTCCGTCTGCAATGTCGGCTGATATCCTACCGCAGAAGGCATACGTCCCAAAAGCGCGGACACTTCCGATCCTGCCTGTGTAAAACGGAAAATATTGTCGATAAACAAAAGTACGTCTTTTCCACCTTTGTCACGGAAATATTCTGCCATCGTAAGACCTGTAAGCCCTACGCGCATACGCGCTCCAGGCGGCTCATTCATCTGCCCGAACACCATCGCCGTCTTATTGATTACTCCTGATTCCTGCATCTCATAATAAAGGTCATTTCCCTCTCTTGTACGCTCTCCGACACCTGTAAATACAGAATATCCACCGTGTTCTGTCGCAATATTTGTGATCAGTTCCTGAATCAGCACTGTCTTTCCCACACCAGCTCCACCGAACAGACCAATTTTTCCACCTTTCTGATATGGGCAGAGAAGGTCTACGACTTTGATACCTGTCTCAAGCATCTCCGCCTCAGTTGCCTGTTCCTCAAACGAAGGAGCCTTTCTGTGAATCGGCTCATATTCAACATCTGTCGGAGCCGGTTTCTCATCAATCGGTTCACCGAGGACATTAAAGATACGCCCCAGTGTATTCTCTCCTACCGGCACGGAAATTGCAGCTCCTGTGGCAACCGCTTCCATCCCCCGGACTAAACCGTCCGTCGGTCCCATGGCGATACATCTCACCACATCATCTCCTAGATGCTGTGCAACCTCCACCACAAGTCTGCTTTTATCCTGTCTTGTGATCTCGATTGCTTCGTTAATCTCCGGAAGATGTCCGTCTGCGTATTTGATATCTAAGACCGCACCGATAATCTGAGTGATTTTTCCTATATTTTTTTCTGCCATTTTTTCACTCCTCTATCCGATAGCTTCCGCTCCGGCTATAATTTCTGTTAATTCCTGTGTGATCGCTCCCTGACGGGCGCGATTATATTTTAATTCCAAATCATCAATAATCTCTTCTGCATTGTTTGTTGCAGAGTCCATCGCCTGCATACGGGCGCCGTTCTCGCTTGCAACCGCCTCCACAAAAGTGCCGTACAAAATACTTGTCATATACTTCGGAATGAGAAGACTGATCGCCTCCTCTTCATTCGGCTCAAAATTCATCAATACGGACTCTTTCTTTTCTTCTGCAGGCACAGTTTCTGCACTCACCGGAAGCAGTTTCATCAGCTTCGGAATATGACTGACCGTATTTTTAAACTCTGTATACGCCACATAGATTTCTCCGACTTCTCCTTTTGAGAAATCATCAAGCAGTCTCTCCCCGATCCGGCGTGCATCTGCATACGTCGGTTCGTCAATGATATCCGAGTAATCCTCTGCAATTTGATATCCTTTTCTTGCAAGACTTTCCACACCTTTTCTGCCGACTGTGTAAAGCCGGATACGTTCTTTTTCTATCCCGCTTTCCACGATTAATCTTGCAATATTTGCATTGTATCCGCCCGCAAGACCGCGGTTTGAGGTCACTGCCACAACCGCAACATTTTTGGAATCACTTTTTCGCAAATACGGATGCTCTATATTGCCCGCCTTCGCAAGCATGGAAGTCACTGTCTGATACATATATTCAAAATACGCCTTCGAGTTCTCTGCACGCATTCTTGCTTTTTGCAGCTTTACAGTCGAAACAAGCTTCATGGCTTTGGTGATCTGCTGCGTACTTTGAATACTTCCGCGGCGTCTTTTTATCTCTCTCATGGATGCCATGATCGTCTTCCTCCTTCTTTACTGATGTGTGAACTGTAGCTTGAACTCTTCAATCGCTTTTACAAGCGCAGCTTCATTTTCTTCTGTGATAACCTTTTCCGTCTTAATTGATTCCGGAATCTCCGGATATTTTGTCTGGATAAATTCAAACAGTTCTGTCTCAAAACGTAAAATATCTTCCACCGCAATGTCAAGCAGATGTTTTCTCGTCGCCGCATAGATGATGATTACCTGATACTCTACCGGCATCGGCTTGTACTGCGGCTGTTTTAATACTTCTTTGATTCGTACTCCCTGTGCAAGTCGTTCTTTTGTATCTGCATCTAATTCAGATCCAAACTGTGCAAATGCCGCAAGTTCACGGTACTGTGCAAGATCAATACGAATCGGTCCCGCAATCTTCTTCATCGCCTTGATCTGTGCCGAACCTCCTACACGCGACACAGAGATCCCCGGATTGACCGCAGGTCTAAAACCGGCGTTAAACATCTCTGTCTCAAGGAAAATCTGTCCGTCCGTGATTGAGATGACATTCGTCGGAATGTAAGCAGATACATCACCTGCCTGTGTCTCAATGATCGGGAGCGCAGTTAATGAACCACCGCCTAATTTATCTGATAATCTGGCTGCTCGTTCCAATAATCTAGAGTGCAGATAGAATACATCTCCCGGATAAGCCTCACGTCCTGGCGGTCTGCGAAGAAGTAAGGAAAGAGTACGATAAGCTGTCGCATGTTTGGACAAATCATCATACACGATCAGTACGTCCTCTCCATTTTCCATCCACTCTTCTCCCATCGCACATCCTGAGTACGGTGCGATGTACTGAAGCGGTGCAAGCTCACTTGCCGTTGATGCGACAACGGTTGTGTAATCCATTGCCCCGTATTCTTCAAATACCTTCACAATATTTGCCACTGTAGATGCCTTCTGACCAATGGCAACGTAAATACATTTTACTCCCTGCCCTTTTTGATTGATGATCGTATCAATCGCAATCGCAGTCTTTCCTGTCTGTCTGTCCCCGATGATCAGCTCACGCTGTCCTCTTCCAATCGGAACCATAGAATCAATCGCCTTGATTCCGGTCTGCAGCGGCGTATCTACAGATTTACGCGCAATAACTCCGGAAGCAACTCTTTCTATCTGTCTGAAATTTGTCGCCTGAATCGGTCCTTTTCCATCAATCGGCTGTCCTAATGCGTTCACGACACGTCCAAGCATGCAGTCCCCTACCGGAACCTCCACTACTCTTCCCGTCGTCTTTACCGTATCTCCCTCGTTGATATTTCTCTGATCCCCTAAAAGAACTGCACCTACATTGTCTTCTTCCAGGTTCAGCACCATACCATACACTTCACCAGGGAACTCTAACAGCTCTCCCTGCATCGCATTTTCCAGTCCGTGGATACGTGCAATACCATCGGCTACCTGAATAACCGTTCCCACATCCGATACTTCTAACTCCGATGCGTATCTTTTAATCTGTTCTTTAATGACAGAGCTGATTTCTTCTGGTCTTAAGTTCATGGAGCAAATCCACCTTCCTTCTGTTTTATAGTTGAATTTTTCTTAAATTTTTCGACAGCTCATATAGCTTTGTCCGAATACTGCTGTCAACAATGCGATCCCCGATTCGAATGACCATGCCGCCAATCAGCGACGAATCCACTTCATAATTCATCTCGAACTTCTCATAAGAGGTCGTCTCCAAAAGTTTTTGTTCTACCTTTTCTTTCTGCTCCCCGCTCAGTTCAATTGCTGTCACCACGCGGGCACTTCCAATCTTCTTCTCTTCTTTCACAAGTCCGATAAAATATTTGAACACGGCACACATATCTTTCGCATGCCCTTTTTTGATGAGAAGCGTCATCAGTCCGATGATCTCTTTTGGGATCTTTTGCGAAAATGTCTCCTCGACAATTTTTATTTTTTCTTCTTTTCCAATATTTGGATGATTCATCAGTTTGCTAAATTCTTCATTTGCCCACAAACTATCCACCACACACACTGCCGCCTCAAAGAATTCGTCAATGCACTCTTCTTCACAGGCGACTGCAAACAGTGCATCTCCATATGTCTTCGAAACTAACTTAGCCATGTATGATCACCCATCTCTTTCAACGTCTCATCAATAAGACCTTCTTGTACTTTTGTATCAATCGAAGCTGCTACCACTTTTCCTGCCATCATAGATGCAATGGTAATCATTTCCTGTTTCATATCATCCAACGCCCGTTTTTTCTCTAACTCAATCTGGGCATTGGCATGCTCTATAATACGGGCTGCCTCTTCTTTTGCCTCCGCAACGATCTTTGCCTCATTCTGCATCGCTTTTTTGCGCGCAGCGCTTAAGATCTCCTGCGCTTCTTTATCTACTTCTTTCAGCTTTCTGTCATACTCTTCTTTGTATGCGATTGCCTCCTGTTTTTCCCGCTTTGCAGTCTCCTGATCATCCAGAACACGCTGTCTGCGCTTTTCAAGCAGACTCCTGACCGGATTAAACAGAAGATACGAAAGAATCGTAAATAAAAGCAGCATACTCAAGCCAAGCACAACCGCATCAAACAGAAACTGTGCGTCGAGTGTAAATAAACGATCCAAGGTTCAGCCTCCTTCCTTCTCGTTTTCTTTTTTATTTTTCTTACAACTTTCCTAACAGTGGGTTTGCAAACAAGAGAATCAATGCGATAACCAGACTGTAAAGACCTGTCGTCTCCGCAACTGCCTGTCCAAGTAACATTGTAGATGTAATATCAGATTTTGCTCCCGGATTTCTTCCTACTGCTGCCGCACCGTGTCCGGCTGCCACACCTTGTCCGATACCAGGTCCGATACCTGCGATCATCGCTAACCCCGCTCCAATTGCTGAACAAGCTAAAATTAATGCTTCGTTTGTAATTTGACTCATAATAAATTCCTCCTAAAAATCTTCTTCTAATTTTACTCTTAAATTAATCCGGTATCTTATCACTTACAAATACCATCGTCAACATACAAAATACGTATGTCTGAATTGCCCCTGAAAAGACGTCAAAGTAGGCATGCAGAAAACCTGGCCATATGATTGCAATCTGCGAAAGCAGACCATACAGCAAGGCCATGATAACCGTTCCTGACAAGACGTTTCCGAAGAGACGAAGTGACAACGAAAACGGAACGGCAATCTCCCCAATCAGGTTGATCGGGAATAAAAACGGCAGTGGTTTGAACAAGTTGGTGAACGCTCCAACTTTGTTATACCTGATATTGTTAAACTGTATCAGGAAAAATGTGATCACACCAAGCGGAAATGTAACTCCATAATCTGCTGTCGGTGGTCTCAATCCCAAAAGTCCCGAGAGATTACTGAACAAAATAAACAAAAACAAGGTCCCTATATAGTTTCGGTAAGGAATCCCTTTTTTGCCCATGCCACTTTTCACCATGCCATCCAGCATCTCCACAACGTATTCCACTGCATTTTGAAACCTTCCCGGCTTCCCGTCAGTATCCTGCAATTTTACCCTTGCAATAAGTGCAAGTATAATCAGTCCCAGACATATGAGCAGTATACTGACATGCGTCGTCGTAAGGTATAGCTCCTGCCCAAACAGTTCAAACTTCAAAAGGCTGTGTATCATAAAGTCAGCCTCTTTTGCAGCAACTATCCCTAATCCATTTCCCACATAATTCCCCTCCTTTACTTAGATTTTTTTAATTTTAAAAATAGTTTATGCATATACGGCTGTAAATACGCCGATATTTTTAATGCAATCAGTCCGGCAAGCAGAGTAAGAGGATTTCCCAAATCAAAATAGAGTACGCATCCCATCAAAATCAAAACTACCGTTATCCTCAGTGCATACGTCATTCTGACATGTTTTACCGCGCCTGTCTCTCCAAGATCCAATGCATCTTCTATGGAGTGCTTCATATGAATCGCCATTCCGCTTCCAATTGCCACTCCACTCCACAATCCAATCGCATTATACAAATCGTTCGGAAAAGCAATCAGGCAGACGATCTGCACTGCCACGCCTACCAGAATAATTCCGGTAACCAATTCCAACAATGTATTATCTTTTTTCATCTTTGCCTTCCTCTTTCTTTTCTTCCAGGTCTTCATTCGCATGTCTTACAAGCAGATAAACATTACGCATCCCTGCCAATACTCCCAATATAATAAAAGGGATCGTAACCGGAAGTTTGAACTTTTCTTCCAGCCATCCGCCCACCCAGACACACAGCAGAATCGGAACGATCATGCTGATTCCCAGCTGAGTAATCAATGCAAATGTCCTGTACACACTTTTTTTGTATTTCATAGTGTCACCTCAATCTTACAACATATAACTATCTACGTCCAGCAATTTGTCGTATTTTTTTATTTTTTATTGTTAATTTTTGCACAAAAAAGATAGTTTTCTGTCGTCTGTATTATTTTTTATATATTTCAAAACAAAAGAGGGGATTTAATCCCACTCTAAACGGTGTAAATGCCCCTCTTTTGTCATATTCTGAAATCCATTTTGTCTCAGTGCTTCATATAATACAATTGCCACGGAATTCCCGAGATTCAAAGATCTGATATCTCCCACCATAGGAATACGGATACTGTCCTCCTTGTGGTGTATCAAAATCTCCTCCGGAATCCCTGCGCTCTCTTTTCCAAACATAATATAGCAGTCCGGCTCATAATTCACATCAGTATATACATTCGGTGCTTTTGTCGTTGCCATATAAATTTTTGCTCCTGGATTTTTCTCCATAAAATCCTGAAAATCAATATACGTTGTCACGTCCAGATCATCCCAATAATCCATTCCTGCACGCTTGATCGCTTTTTCATTCAATCGGAAGCCTAGTGGCTCGATCAGATGGAGACGTGTGTTTGTAGCAACACAGGTTCTCCCGATATTTCCGGTATTTGCCGGAATCTCCGGCTCAAATAATACAATATTCAACATCTTACATTACCTTTCATTTCTCAGTCGGTCAATAAATCTGCCAAGACGCCCAATCGCCTCTTTCAGGTCTTCCAAAGAATATGCATACGAAATACGAAGGAATCCCTCACCACAGTCTCCGAACGCAGTTCCCGGAACGACCGCCACCTTTTCTTCTTCCAATAATCTTGTCGCGAATTCTTCTGACGTCATCCCAAACTCTTTGATATTTGGGAAAATATAGAATGCGCCAAACGGCTCAAAGCATTCAAGCTTCATCCGTTTGAATTCATGCACAAGGAAGCGTCTTCTCTGATTATAAGACTCACGCATCTCCTTTACTTCTTCATCACAGTTGCGAAGTGCCTCCACCGCCGCATACTGGCTGTTTGTCGGCGCACACATAATCGCAAACTGATGAATCTTCACCATCTGCTCGATGATGTTCGCAGGACCGCACGCATAACCAAGCCGCCAGCCGGTCATCGCATACCCCTTTGAAAATCCATTGATCAGAATCGTGCGCTCTTTCATTCCCTCAAAACTTGCGATTGACACATGCTCTCCTTTATAGCTGAGCTCTGAGTAAATCTCATCCGAGATTACGAACAGATCATGCTTCTTCACAAGTTCCACAATCGGTTCCAAATCTTCTTTTGTCATAATAGAACCCGTCGGGTTATTTGGAAACGGCATGACAAGAATTTTTGTCTTCGGTGTAATAGCGGCTTCAAGCTCCTCTGCTGTGAGCTTAAATTCATTCTTATGCTGCAGCGGAATCACGACCGGAACTCCGTCTGCAAGAATTGTGCAAGGCAGATAGGAAACGTAGCTTGGCTGTGGAATGAGAACCTCATCCCCCGGATCCAGCATGGCACGCAGTGCAATGTCAATCCCTTCGCTTCCCCCTACAGTTACGATCACTTCATGATTGTAATCATATTGTACATTCACTTTTCTATCTAAGTATTTACAAATTTCTATTTTTAATTCTTTCAGACCGGCATTCGATGTATAAAATGTGCGCCCTTTTTCCAATGTATAGATTCCTTCCTCCCGAATACGCCAAGGCGTATCGAAGTCCGGCTCTCCTACTCCAAGTGAAATCGCATCTTTCATTTCATTTACCACGTCAAAAAATTTACGAATTCCTGACGGCTGAATGCCAACCACTTTCTGTGATAATGGATTTCTCATTACGGTGTCACCAACATCCTTTCTGATTCTGCTTTTTTCACAAGTATCGTTCCATGATCCTTATATTTTTTCAGGATAAAATGTGTCGCCGTGCTGATTACAGCCTCAACCGGAGAAAGCTTTTCCGATACAAACTGGGACACCTCTTTTAATGTTTTTCCATCCAGTGTCACCAGAAGATCATATCCTCCGGAAATCAGATAGACTGCATTCACTTCCGGATAATTGTAGATACGCTCTGCGATTCTGTCAAATCCTTGATTTCTCTGTGGAGTCACTTTCACCTCAATCAGTGCAGTCACTTTTTCCGTTCCGACTTTATCCCAGTCGATCAACGTATGGTAACCGCAGATAATCTTTTCCTTTTCCATCTGTGCAATCTCATTTGCCACAGTCACCTCATCTGTCCCAAGTAACACTGCCAGCTCGCCCAAATCTACACGGCTGTTCTTTTCGATATATTTTAAAATTGTTGTTCTCATAAGCTCTCCTTACTTTGACTCATACATCTTTAATAATTCATCCGGCGCCGGTCTGTCAAGATATCTTTTCTCTTCGCCGCCCAAAATGACTCTTGCAGTATCTACAGTCGTCCTTCCAAGAACGACCGCCTGTCTCCCTTCTTTTTGGAATTTCTCTACAAGCTTCTCGCCATCCTCTGCAAAGATCAAAACACTTCCCGCCGATGTAAGCTGATACGGATTCAGATGAAAATATTCACAAATCTCCACCGTCTCCTGTCTGATCGCCATCTTTTTCAAATCAACCTCAATCCCCACACCGGAGCTTTCCGCCATCTCCCATAAAGCTGCCAGAATCCCGCCCTCGGTAATCTGGTGCATCGCTGATACCCCCGCTTTTTTTGCAGTCTGCAGTTCATCGACAGAGAACAGTTCTCCTTCCATCTGTCGAATCGGATTCAAAAATGCCGGGATAAACCGTCTTGACAATTCTTCTTCTTTTTCCCGCATCACGCGCAATGTTCCTTCCAGCGCAATCCACTTTAAAAGCACGATATCCTGTCCCGGTTTCCCCATACAGCTTCTTAGAAGTTCTTCCTTCTTTAATACGCCCATACCATTCACATATACGATTGCCTGATTGATTGCGGGACTTGTCTCCGCTTTGGCACATATAATCTGAATACCATGCGCGCTTCCCGCTCGTTCCACATACTCAATCATCGCTTTCAGACGCGATTCATACGCATACGGCGGGAGCATAATATATACTGCTGCCGCCACAGGCACTGCCCCGCGGGTTGCAAGATCATTCGCCGCCTGCGCAAGCGCAAACACGCCCAAATCTTTCTCGTTTCCATATAGAACAGCGGTAGAAGATAACACTTCCTCCCCCTCTCCTGTTTTTATCCCATAACACATCTCTTCTACAGACGGAGGAAACATCGATTCTTCTCTATGAAATTGTAATGGTTTTAAAAGCGAACGCTTTAACACGGTCTGAGATACTTTTCCTACCTTCATAACTTCCTCCTTACTCTGTCGGCGCTTCCGGCGGTGTCGCATTCTGTGTGTTCTGTGCTTCCTCTTCCGCCTTTTGTGCCGCCTCCTCAATCTTTGCCTTCGCCTCGGCAATTGCATTGTTGATCTGCCCTTCATCCTGCGTGGCAATTGCCGCCTTGACGAGCGCCGAAGCCTCCGCATTATCTGATGCCGTTCCCACATTCACTGTAACCGGTGATGCGCTGTATGTGCTGTTGTTGAAAATATCTCGGCTCACTTCCTGTCCATTTTCATAGACAACCTTCCAAAGTCTCGCCGTCTTTCCCGTATGTCCTGAACCACTCTTTGTCATCATGCCAAGTGAGTCCCCGGACTCGACAAACTTCTTTCCTGCCGGTGTTGTGCTCAGCGTCTCGCTGACAAACTCAATACTCCGGTTCGCATTTCTTGTCTCTTTTCCATAAATTGTAAATGTAAGATTCCCGCCCGATATATATCCTTCAATATAAATCGGTGTCTCTGTATTATTCTTGAATTTTAAATCTTTATAGTCACCTGCGATTGCAGCATCCATAGATGGCTTCACATAATCTACCAGCATGGAATGTGGCTGTCTCTGCGTCACCTCCAGTTCCGCAAGGATCACGGCATTGTAAAGTGTTGTGGACACCTGGCAGATTCCGCCGCCCATACTCTGCACAACCTTCCCACTCTCATAAGAGCCCGCTTCTGTAAACCCATTCTCAGTTGTATAAGGCTCCATCGCTGCGTTGGCAGAGTATTCCTCGCCCGGCATCACCACAGCTCCATTGATATGCGCTGTTCCGGACTCAATGTTCTGGACTCTTCCGCCTCCGCTTCCACAATATGTCGTAAATGTTCCAAGTGTATCCTGAATCGTCTCGAGCTGCTCCCGCGTAACATCCGGTACATCTGAGACAGACACAAGATCTACAGATGCCTCTTTCTTATTCCATTTCTTATTTAAATATGTCTCAATGGCTTTTACTGAGGCTTCTGCATCAATCGTCTTTCCCTGAACTTCATCTGTAATGACAAATGCGCCGTTCTCACGAGTAATCGTCGCATTTGTTGCCGCTTTTTCCAGTGGCTGTGCCTTTGCTTCAAAAACTGCTTTTGCCTTCTCGCTGTCAATCTGATATGCTGCGGAAATGACTTTCTTTTCTTTGTCAAGCTTTTTCACTTCAAAGTAACGACTCCAAATACTTCCACCTTTTCCGTAAGCAAGAGCCTTTTCTACAAGCTTATCCACATCTTTTATCGTAAAACCAAGCTCACCCAATGTCACCTGTACATTCTCTTCTTCTATGCGAAGCGAAATGCTCTGCTCCTGATATTTTTTAATCTTTGCTTCCACTGCTTTTTTGGCATCTGATTTTTTCATACCGGACACATTCACCGTCTCAATATAGACATTGTTATAAATCTCATTGTCCGCAGTGCTCTTCACCCGGCTTCGAAAGACAAAATAAACAATTCCCAACACAACAAGAATCGAAAACGCAATGATTCCCGCCGTCGCAAGCACTTTCCGTCTCCTTTTTACGCTCATTTTCCGCTTTCTATTCTTTGCCGTTTTTTGCATAACCAATCCTCTCTACACTAAATATGGAATCACACTTGTTGCAACCATCGCCACTATAATAATCATGATCGTAATCGCCATGATTTTTCTTACTTTTTTGTCATAAAAATTCATTGATCACACCTCGATTTTATACATTTCTTTACATTTTAAACTCTTTACTGTATTTTTGCAAGAAACATTGTTGAAATCTTATTCCGTCTCGATTTCAGTTACTGCTGCCTGGTGCGTCAGCCTGCTTCTATTCTGATAATCAAATAAAATGAATTTCTCTTTTTCTTCACATGTCCCAAGTACATCATAATGGAATTTTTCAATATGAGTCATTTTTCGCAACTGTCTTTTATCGTATGCTTCGTATCCGATCAAATATTGATGCTCTTTTGATTCCGTCTCATAAAACGCATTCAGCCAGTCCTTTGACACTTCATGCTCTCCCGCAAATTCCGGTCGGTTTTTGACGTTCTCGCGAAAATACAGATCAAATGTCAAAAGTTCTCGGTAAAGTCTCTCGCGTTCTTTATGTTTCTCTCTGACAAATCCAAGTAAAATCTCATATCTTGTAATTCTGGAATGACTCATCAGATGCAGTTCATGATTCCCATAATATCTGCCAAGTTCCTGATACAATACAAATGGTGATGCATACTCTTCTTCCAATTTTCGCAGGCAATACGAAAACTGCCCACTGTTATAGTAGACCTCCACCATCTCTTCCACACTCTTTAACCGCATCATCTCTTCATATGACAGCCAGTTTGTGTAGAGCACCTCATACGGCGGCCGGCTCTTATATACAAGTCCATAACGTTCCTTCTGCGATTCCATATAAGAACCTTTCAGCACTTTCAAAAATCCAAGCTGAAGCTGTTCCGGATGGAGCCGATACACATCATCAAAAGATTTTTGAAAACTCTCCATACCTTCATACGGAAGTCCTGCGATTAAGTCCAGATGCTGATGCACATTTTCCCCCTGATTGATGCGCTGCACAATACGTGCCACTTCCTCAAACCGCATCGTTCGCCGAATCTCACGAATCGTCTGTTCATTTGTAGACTGCACCCCGATCTCAAGTTGTATCAATCCCGGACGCATCGACTCAATCAGCTTCAATTCTTCTTCATTCAGCAAATCCGCCGCCACTTCAAAATGAAAATTCGTGATCCCTTTGTCATGCTCCTTGATATATTTCCAAATGGCAATCGCATGCTTATGATTACAGTTAAAAGTTCGATCCACAAACTTCACCTGCGGCACTTCCTCATCGATAAAAAACTGAAGCTCTTTTTCTACCAATTCAAGTTTGCGGAAACGCAAACATTTGTCTATCGAAGAAAGGCAGTAACTGCAGGAAAACGGACATCCTCTGCTCGACTCATAGTAGATGATCTTATTTTTAAAATCTGCCATATCATGGTACACAAACGGAACCTCACTCAAATCCATAACTTCACGCCATGAATTCTGTAAAAATTCTCCCTCTTCTCCACGGTAGGCAATTCCTTTAATCTCCGAAAGCTGCATATCTTTTCCGTGATAATACTCCACCACTTCCAAAAATGTCTTTTCTCCCTCTCCGAAGATCACTCCTGTCACTTCCGGAAGACGTTCCAGCACATCTTTTGTATCGTAGGATACCTCTGGTCCCCCCACCCAGATTGGAACACTCGGGAATATCTTTCCAAGCTCTCGAACCAGCTCTTCCACATAAGACAGGTTCCATATATAGCAGGAAAAACATAAGATATCCGGTTTTTTCTTATATAAATCCATCAAAATATCGTCTATCTGCTGATTGATCGTATATTCTGCAATCTGTATCTCATCCTTATACTGCTGCGCATACGCTCTCAGACTGTACACAGCCAGATTCGAATGAATATATTTCGCATTAATCGCCGCCAAAACAATGTTCATAACATATCTCTCCTTTTCTTTTTGTATCTGAAAATCAAATTTCCTGATATAGTAAAAATGCTATTGTATAGACAATCTCAAACTGTCCATACAATAGCATTTTTCTTTTCGTGCGTTACACTTCGAACTCGCTCCATGAACGTTACTTTTGCAGTTAACTCAGCCCAGGCACCCTCACGGCACCCGGAAGGTTCTGCTTAGTGCTGCTTCGTTCCCGACCTGACACGGTTCACAGATTCCCGTCGCGTGAGACCCAAACATCAACGCCACTTTCAAAAGGCAGCTCCACAAATAAAAGCCCTCCGTGTAACATCACCCCTACTATAGCGGATTGTAGGTACAAGGCACCGCTAACGCCCCGGCTGCACGAGTCTATATTATACTCTCCAGACAGTATATTTGTCAATGCTATTCATTAAAATCGATAAATTCTATGTAACAGTTCAGCCTTATAGTTAAGTCAGTGCTTTTCGCTTTCTGTTCATTTCACACAGGTGGGAAATCATTTCATCGGACCATATATTACCTGTTTCCTCCGTATTTTTGCGGAGATAACGGATAATATGGACATTACATTCTGCGTGTTCTGTTCCGAAATGGTACAAAGTGGTTTCGTGGTCATGAAGAAGCGTTCCTACATAACATTTCAGGAAATTCAGTTATTTTAACGCATCTATGGATTTACTGCTCATTGCATGGTAGATAACACTGTTGTCTGTGCTGAAATTTCGGATATAGTTCAGTTTCCCATTCACAGTTACGGTTGTAGCATCAGTTGCCACAACTTTTTGGTTCAGCTGTTCTTTTTCTAGATTTATAATGCTTGTAACCGATACATTCTCCATTTTTTTGCAAAAATCATAAATGCTTCCTTCCGATAAGTTCAATTCCCCGTTACCTACTGAATTCAGGAAAGATGCAATTCTGTCATTTGACATAACGCCTTCGCTGTACAGGGAAACTGCCAGCGCTTTTACATTTGCTCCGTAGGTAACGTCACTGCGGTATTCAGCAGGAATACGTAAAACCCCATTCTCATCTGCATAAATGCGGACTTCTGTGATTACGGGTTCTACCGCCAAGTCCACCACATATTTTGTGACATATTTTTGTCCGGATGTATTACCGATCGTTTTCACTTCATGTCTGTATCTTCCGGAAGCAATTTTTTCCTCTATTTCAGCTTTTGAAAGTGTTGTCCCTTTATGGCCTTTCTGTCCACCTGTTTTACGTTCCGTTTTTTTCTTCCGTTATAGGTATTGGCAGGCTTTCCTTTTTGGTCGGCAGAGGGTGGAAGGGAAGTGTTAGAACTGTCATTGTTAATGATGCTTTTCAAACGTGCATTATCATCCTTGAGCAGTTGGTTTTCCTGGCGTAAGAGCAGATTTTCTTTTTTTAAATCTGCAATTTCAGTTTTTAATTCCCCTGTTTCCTTTTTGTGTTCTTTTTCAATGGTATCCAGACGCCCCATGATTTCCATGAGCTGTTGGTACATTCCGTTTTCATAGCTGCTTTTTCTTCCCATGAGGCATCTCCTTCCGTCCGTTCATGATAAACATAGTTTATCATGAACGGAACAAAAAGAAAAACCGCTCAAAAACAGATCCGTTAAAATGACGGTGGATTATTATTGGATAGTCAGGAGATCCTGTGGAATATTTGCTATAAAATCAGGAGAAAAGAATCTAAATCAGGCATTCCATCAGGAAGTTATCCACATGGCACTAATAGGACAATTAAAATCGTGAAGTTACAGATTCCTATGTGGAAAAGTAACTGCAAAAACTTTTTCAATTTCTCCCTTTTGCCTATGGCAAGGCTGAACTGTTACAATTCTATCATCAGAGTGTTATTTCACCTCAGCTTTTCGTTTCTCCCTCAGTTCTTTAAAAAAGTTTTTCATCAGCGCACTGCATTCTTCTTCCAGCACGCCTATTTCCAATTCTACCTGATGGTTGAATTCTTCCATCTGCAGTAAATTAAGAATCGACCCCGCGCAGCCCGCTTTTGGATTCATACATCCTACAACAACCTTCTTCATTCTGGACTGTACAATCGCTCCCGAGCACATCTGACACGGCTCCAGTGTCACATACATTGTGCAATCCTCAAGTCTCCAGTCGTCCATTTTCTTGCTCGCTTTTTTGATTGCCATCATCTCCGCATGCGCAATCGTATTCTTATCAATGGTTCTGCGATTGTATCCGCGTCCGATAATCTTATCTTCGTAGACGATCACACACCCGATTGGAACCTCTCCAAGTGCATATGCCTTTTTCGCCTGTTTAATCGCCTCTTTCATATATTTTTCATCTTTATTCATCATACACTCACCTTTTGTATCTTGCAAATTCAGACTTCCAAATAGAACTCGTTCTTAATTATACTGATTTCTTCTAAATCTGTCGACACCAATATCCAAAATCATCAAACGTATTCTTCTCTTCTGCTGACAATTCAAGTTCCGCATCCATAACACGGTGAAATTGCGGAAATCCAAATGCCCTTGCTGCTGCCTGTTCTTTTTCATGATAAATTCCAGGCACACCGATCCATCGATTTTCCCCTTCCTCAATATACAGAAGATGATGGTAATTATAAAATCCATGCAGCAAAAAACTGTTATTCGCAAGATGCCACTGTGTTCTCGGAAGTCTTGCAATGTCCTGCCTCTGAATCTTCTCATATGTTCTTGTCTTCGGCGGGATATATTTTTCTATTTCCTCCTGAAATTCCTGCTGTTCTACCAGTTTCTCCACATGCTCGATCAGACTCTCTCTTACTTTCGGTTCCTCTGATTGTTGTCTCTCCTCCGGCACAGCTTCAGTTGCTGCCTCTTCCAATACTTCCCTCTGCCCGGTCGTCATATGTTCCACATCCGCCGCTTCTTCTTCCCACATCGCAGCATATGTTTTTTCCGATACATTTCTCAAAATAATCCCTGCAAGCTTGTCAAACATTTCCTGTCCGCCTGCATCTTCCGGCTCAAATTTCAGGATATAATTAATCATCGGAGCCTCTCCTTCAATTACCCCTTGCGGGATTCCGATACATTCTCCTCCTTGCACATAGAATACAAACACCTCCAATTTCTTTTTCTGTCCAAAATCAAGGTTCTTTCCATGTATATGAATCGCACATTTATCCATTCGTTTTTCTAGCTTTATAAAACCGACATTGCGGATTCTGTTTCCATTCTCATACTCGTACAAATAGCGGATGACCTGTTTCATAATTTGATTCCTTTCTTCTTGTCTCTATAAGACACTTTATTCACCTCGACAAAAGAAAAGAACTAAAAAGCGACGGCATACCGCCATCGCCCTATCTATATAATTGCATTCATCTCCTGATAAAGCCGTTTTGCATAGCTGTCTGTCATTCCACAGATGTAATCCGTCACAAGGAGAAGTCTGAGATACAGCTTTTCCTGCTCGCTTTTCCCCTTTGCATGACAGTGATAAGCACTCTTATAATTTTCTGAGATAAACGAGACAATCCGTTTATCAATCTCGCTCAACTCCTCATCTGTATCATAATCAATCACTGCTTTTACAAATTTATCCAACAGAAAATCAAGCATTACCGACTCTGCCATCTCCATCTTATAGATGACCGATGTAGAAAACACTCTTCGGTACGCAATATCTCCCAGAAGATTCATCAATTTTTCTCCATATGTCCCGTGGAACAAATCATAACCATACTCTCCATCCATAATCTTCTCATAGTTCGAAGTAAATCCATATGTTGCACAATTGATCAAAAATCCCTGCATCTGCACAATCCAGTTCTTCACGGCATATTCTTCTGGATTTTCCACTTTTCTTCTCTGCCCACTTTCATATTTTGCTTCTAATTTTTCCAATGCATGAAAAGAAACGGCACTTTCCTCTTTTTCCAAAGCTGCTAATTCTTCTTTCAGTTGATGATAGGAAAGAAAACCTTTTATAAAGGCATCTTCGATATCTGCTGTTTTGTATGCGATATCATCCGCAGCCTCTAATATATATGTGAGCGGATGACGCCTTCCGTTCGTTCCGGTCTCCTTGCAAATCGCCTCATAAAGTTCCTGATCGGCATAGTAATACCCAAGCTTTTTATCCTTGATATTTCCCGTTGTTTTATCGATTTTCAGAGAAGAAACCGGATATTTTACAATCGTTCCAAGCAGTGCATATGTCAGGTTCATCCCATGCTCATCCACAAGATAGTGCAGTTTACTGACCAATCTGAGCGCCTGTGCATTTCCTTCAAAATGATAAAAGTCCTGACACATCTGTTTCTCCAGGACCTGATCTATGCACTCTCCACGAAACAGCAGCGCCGGCAGGTTTCTCCTGAACCAATCCCGAATCACCGTCTCACCAAAATGTCCAAACGGCGGGTTCCCAATATCATGTATCAAGCCCGCGCACTGTAAAATATTACATATCTCTTCCTTCATCTTCGGCGTAAAATCCGAATCTTTCTGATATGCCAAAATCGATTCTCCAATATTCTGTCCCAACGATTTCCCAAAAGAAGACACTTCCAAAGAATGTGTCAGTCTTGTCCTGATAAAATCACTTTTATCCAGCGGAAATACCTGTGTCTTATCCTGAAGTCTTCGAAACGAGGCACTCCCAATAATGCGATGATAATCTTTTTCAAACTCACTTCGAAGGTCCGCCGCCTTACTCCGACCGCCAAACTCTCTGTTTCTTTTGCTGGATAATAACTGCTCCCACTTCATACTTTCACCCCTTTCTTTGCCAATTGACTGTTTCTCTAATCCAAATAAATCGGCGGGTCATAATCTTTTCCGAGAAGCGCTTTTTTCCTCTCCTGATACCCTAGAAATGCCCACTCTGTCATATCTGTCCATTTATGCTGTTCCTGATCATATACCTGTACATAGCCGATCCGCTTTGGATGCATTCGTACACTGTTTGTCTGGTATTCTTTTCCCGTATACGGATTGATCTCGCCAAGAACCGGTGTTTCCGGCTCTTTCTTCTCTGACTCTTTCTTTGTATCCGCAGTTCGAAACTTTGGTTTCCGCATATAGCCTCTGATTCCGCTAAATCCGGTTCTCTTCTCCTTTTCTTCCACCTTTTTCGGAAGTTCTTTAACAGGCTCTGGCTCTGACACTGGCTCCAATTGAAGTTCCTCGCTCATTTTCACTAGCTCGCCAACCGTAATATCTCGTTCGGCGGCATGCTTCTGCGATTGTGGTTTTCCTTTCTTAATCTGTTCTTTTTCCGTCTCCATTTCTATCTGTTCCATTATACTCAGCCGGAAAGAACATCCCAATATCTCTGCAATCATACGCATATCCTGTTCCTGAAAATTATCTCTTTTGAGCCGCTGCGTCATATTCTGTCTGGACATATTTTTCCCGGTTCGTTCCTCAATCTGCTCTGCCAGCTCTTTGATCGTCATCCCCTTGCGACTTAAGATAATTTTTACCTGCTCACCAAATGTCAGATTCTCCATGTCCGATTCCTCCTTAGTAACTCTCTTCCAAATACTCTTCCAATGTCACACCTGATTCCATAATTTCCTTTGCGGCTTCCTGGCCTACATACCGATAGTGCCAAGGCTCATAGATAATTCCTGTCTCGGCTGTTTTTTCCGGCGGATAACGAAGAATAAACCCATACTTATAACAGTTCTCTTCCAGCCATTTTGCCTCTTTTGTCTCCGCCTGTTTTTCATCCAGCTCCGAGTATTGATTTGAAATAAGATCAAGCGCAAGTCCAAGTCCATGCTCACTTGTCCCCGGAAGCGCAACACTCATAGCAGTGTCACTGTACGCTTCCCAGTAATTCATCCCTGTATTCAAACGATCCTGAACAGATGAGTTAAATACCTGCTCCTGTTTTTCCACCGAACGATACGCAGAACAGATAATAATGTTCATTCCATCCGCCTCTGCTGCCTTCAACATATTATTGAGAGGCTCTGCGATTCTTGAATCCACACTATATCCATCCGCCACCTCCGTAAGCTCCGGAACATATCCTTCCGTCATTGGATGCGATGAATTCACAAGCACCATATTCCACGGCAGTTCCTCTTCTTGCTCTGCCTGTTTTTGCTGCAGCTGCTCTAATTCTTTTTGTACTGCCTTTGTCTTTTTCTGCTCTTCCTTTTGAACCTGCGCTGTCACCTTTTTAATCTGCTTTTCTGCTTGTTTCTTTTGTCTTATACCGCCAAATATATTTCCAAACACCAGCCCCAACACCAGACAACTCGTTCCGACAACTATGATCTGCTTTCTCTTTCGGCTCATTCGTTTTATTTTTCTTTTCACCAAACCGCCATAATATCTCAACACTTTGGAAATCTGCATAATTTTCTCCTCTTTTGCCTCTATAATTCAATCTTTTCTATTGTTTTTGAAAACTCACTGCAATTAGAACACACTGCAATTTTATAAGGAATATCGGCTATCGTATACTCTTTAAAATAATATCTCTGAGGAAACTCTTCCGGCTGTTTTAGCAAGTACGGACTTCCCTCTTTCGAAAATCCAATCTCAAACTGATCCAATCCTAATTTCATCCCAAGCCGGGTCGCTTTCATAAAACTTTCTTTCAACACCCAGTAGCGATAAAACTCCTCCGCTCTTTCCACTTCCGTATTCTGTTCTACAATTCTTTGAAATTCGGACGCACAAAAAAAACGTCTGGCAACATCCAGTCTCACCTGCTTGACACCTTCGATATCGCATCCGAGATGCCATATTTGACGTTCACTGTCCACAACAGAGCAAAGTACATACTGTCCGGAATGTGACAGATTAAAAACCGCATTTTTCGACAATCCATATGTTCTGCGCATCTTCTCATACAGTACCCACACGCCCACGCTCAGAGCTTTCCCTTCCTGGTAAACAATTTTATCCGCCTTCTCTTTCCGAAAATCCGGAACTATTTTATAGTATTGTAAATATTTTTCTTTCTCCAGCAGAGATGTTACATCTGCAATCCATGTTCTAATCATATGTTTAATTTCCTCACATCATATAATACCACATGTTATATTTTCTTTACTATAGAAATTTTTTTATTTCTATACCAAAAAGGACAGATTATTCTCTGTCCTCACTTCATAACTTTACTTCGCAATTTCCCCCAGATAAAAACCTGAAAATACATATACGCTTTATCAAATACAAACAGACCTGCCTGTGCTCCGATCAAGACAATCCAAAACATCTTTTCTACTGCTTCTTCTGCCAAAATCAAAGTCGGAAAAATGAGCAGCACCGGAATAAACATGGCATTAAAGATTATGTATTTTCCAATCCACACCGCAACTGTCTTTTTCTGAATCTTGGAACTTTGGGCAACCTTCTCCCAAAGGATCTCGCTCAACACCAAATAAATTCCCATTGCAAGAAATGTAATACAGTACAGACGATTCGGCGCCACAATCAGCCCCACCAGAAAACTTGCCGTCAAAAACGCTGCACCTGCCCTGATTCCCCATTCCCGCAATACAATCCCGACACAGAATGCCGCCGCTGCGATCAGGAACAGGCTGCTTGTCTCAATCACTGCACTCAATACAAGTAAAATGACCGCAAATGCTGCGAGCACTCCTGTGAATGCCATTTTTTTCGCATTTACATGCATGAGCAAAGATCGCCTCCCATACATTCGCACAGTGTGTCTGCACACCATAAATCACAACATAAGTTTCCCGTTCCATACGATGGACGACCATAGCCATATCCCGTATTCTGATAACGCTGTCCTCTAAACTGCAGCTGATTTGCATAATTTACATATTCCATATTGTTCGGCTCCATTGCCGCAGCCTGTTTCGCATGATCTACCGCCACGAGATTATTCCCCAAACCCATGTTGGCTATCGAGCTGTAATAATACCACATCGCATTTCGATTCGGTATATTAGAAAGCACATTTAATGCCTCCCGGAAACGCCGTGTATTAATATAGTTTCTTGCCGCCTGAAGTTCCACAGTCTCCTGACTACCTCCGGAATAAGACTGCTGCTGACCACCTGTGTAAGATCCTGAAAAACCGCCCTCCCGTTCCTTCATAATCTGATCATACGCTTCCTGAATCTCTTTAAACTTTTCCTCTGCCAACCCTGACAGCGGATTGTCTACATACGAATCCGGGTGATACTTTCTGCTCATCTCCCTGTATGCTCTTTTTACTTCATCGTTACTTGCACTTGGTGAAACACCTAACACCTCATATGGATTTGCTATCATAATCTTCTATTCCTCTTCTTTATTTTTTTCCAACTGCTTTTTATCATACTTTTCCCACACACCTACATACAAAATATTCCTCAGTATGTCCGCATCTTCAATACATGGCAGACGTTCAAACTGACTGGTACATTCTGCCAACACATAGGTCATCATCTCTTTACATCGCTCATCAAAGTCCGGTTCCCCGTACAGCGAAATCAACGCATTATAACTGCCGCTTTCTAAATCTTGTTCAACATCGTCATACGCATCTAAAATATAGATAAACTTTCCAAGATAAAATCCCATCCTACGCAGAGTTTTCGTCCACACATCCTGCCTGTAAGTCAATAGTTCTGCCATCAACTCCCCAAAATATCTTGCCGTAATATCAATATTCTCTTCTTTCTGCTCCTCACATGCCTGCAGTTTTTTTAGACAGCTTCGAATTATCCGGCATTTCTTTGGATATTTTTTTTCAATCTCAAGATATGTCTTTCGGAATGCCCGAACTCCAACAAGTCCCGCCTTGCTCTTCTCATCTTTCCAATCATCCACAAAATGAAAATAGGTCAGCACAATATTCATATCTGCCGCGTATTCGGTAATCTCATTATATAACATCTTCTGCTTTTTCGCCGGATGCACCACACATCGGTGCTCTTCAAAATTCATGTCACTCTCATAAAGAGAATGTAACAGAATCACAAGAAATGTCATATCATAAGTCAACGTCAACTGTCCTAAAAATCCATGCTTTTCTCTTAAGACTTTACACAGTCCACAATAATACGCCTTATATTTGTAAAAATCTTTCATCTTCAGTTCCGGCTTATACGCTGTCACATATCCAAACAAGATTTTTCCCTCTTTCCAATCAAATCATTTTCAAAAGTATCATTGACATTTGCATATCTCGCTCATTATATCATACTCTGATTTTCTTTTGGAGTATTTTATAAATATTTAATGTTCTTATACAAAAAATCACCGCCCCCGGAGCTTCTTTGTCTCCAAAAACAGTGATTTCTACCTGCGCCTTCAGGGGTTCGAACCCTGGACACCCTGATTAAGAGTCAGGTGCTCTACCAACTGAGCTAAAGGCGCATTTCACATTATTGAATTTATTTTTTCTTTAACGCAAGGAATATTATATAATATTTTTTTTACAATTTCAAGTGTTTTTTTATTTTTTATAGAATTCCTCTGCTTTTTCTCTGAATATTTTCCTGAAACGGCATCGACTTGTTTCTTTTTCACCCACAGCCTCAACCAGAATAGCTAAAACTGCAGGTAATCAGATCCGGAATAACCGGAAATAGACTTTATAATGAAATCTTCTTTTCAAACTCTTCCAGCGATTTCGATTGGAATGCTATCTTTGTCCACTGCTTCAGCACTTCCAACTCCTGCTGACTTTGGATTTGATCACAGATTGTTTCTGAAACTGTTCCAAAACTTTGCAAGCATAAAAGTAATGTACTTTTTGCATTTTCAAGTCCCAACGCAAGACCTTCTTCTCGACCTTCCGCGCGTTCATCTTTCAACATCTCTTCAAAAATCATAAAGCGTTCCTCCATCTCTCGATTCGACTTAATCTCATGAATAAATTTCTGAAGTCTCTCCACGTATGAATCGTGAAATTCTCTCTCACTTCCATCAATATCTTCTCTTATATATTTCAGAAGTGTTACCAGCTCTTTCGGGACCTCACTTTCATTCTTTCCATGCGTATTCAAGAAGACAGTTGTTCTCCCATCCTCCAAATTCATTCCTAACAACTCTTCGCATTTTGTTCGAAAAGTGTAACGATACTTGCCTTCTCCAATCGGATCAAAGTCACAAATAAAAATGACATACGTATTCGGAAGTCCCGCATAATCCTCACCCGTTAGCAGCATCTCCATATCCATCTGGCTTTGGTAATAACGACTCCTCTTTCCAAGTGCCGACTTTTTCTGTACCTGCATCTCTACATTATAACGTGTGTGATTTTCATCTTTAGCATACACATCGAGACGTACACCTTTGTATTCCGGATGATAGACAATGCTCTTTTCCTTGCTGATCTCCACATAATCGATTTTAATCTGCAACACTCTTTCCAAAAGTCCCTTGCAGTTTTCCTCATCCATCATTACTGCGCCAAACATGAAATTGTCTTTGATCGTGAGTTCCTTTAACTGTTTTTTTCTTCCCATATAACTCCTCCATAATACAGAGGAACTCTATAAGACAATATTAACAAAATAAAGCCGTGAACACCAGTTTTAATTTTATTTTTTTAAGTTGCATTTTCATCTTCAAAAACAGATATTGTTGCGTCTGTGTATTTACTAAACTCAATCTTCTCAGCCTCTTTAAGAAATTCTTCTAATTTTTACTTATCCGGTATCAGACATAATCTGAAAATTGCCTGATAAAGAAGTTGTATATTTGTATTCACAGTTTTCATTAAAATAATGTCTATACTCATATAGGAAGAAGATTATCAATAAAAGTGCGGCACTTATGATAAGTACCGCATTTACTATTACGCTAATTCTTTTGCCAATTCTTCCATCGCTTTTCTGCTTGTCTCATTGAGTGTGGATTTAATCGTCACTACCGGCTCACAGATTGTAATGTTTTTCATTCCTTCCAGAATCGCTTTCATCTGTTTCGCAGCCGAAGGTGCCCAACTTCCGTTTTCAATAATTCCCACTGTACGTTTTTGGTAATTTTTCGCTTTCAAATGATGTAAGAAATCTTCCATACATGGGAATACTCCCGCGTCATAAGAAGCTGCCGCAACAACCAGTTTCGAATAACGGAATGCATCTTCCACAGCCTCCGCCATGTCTTCTCTGGAAAGGTCTGCAATCACTACTTTTTCTGCGCCATTTTTCCTTAACATCTCAACGAACTCTTTTGCCGCTTCTGCTGTATTCCCGTGAATAGATGCATATGCCACAAACACGCCTTCGTCTTCCGGTTCATAACTGCTCCATGTATTATATTTATCAATATAAAATGCAAGATTTTCTTTTAAAATCGGTCCATGAAGCGGGCAGATCATCTTGATGTCCAATGTTGCCGCTTTTTTCAACAACGCCTGCACCTGCGCGCCGTATTTTCCTACGATATTAAAATAATATCTTCTTGCTTCACACGCCCATGACTCTTCCACATCAAGCGCTCCGAATTTTCCAAATCCGTCCGCTGAAAACAAGATCTTTTCTGACTGTTCATATGTCACCATGACTTCCGGCCAGTGCACCATCGGTGCCATAATGAACTGCAATGTATGAGCTCCGAGATTCAGTGTATCTCCTTCTTTTACAACAACAGATCTGCCCGTGAGATCCACATCAAAGAACTGAGACATCATAGCGAAAGTCTTTGCATTTCCTACAATCTTCATATTCGGAAATTTGTCAATCAATGTTTTTGCATTCGCTGCATGATCCGGTTCCATATGGGAAACCACAAGATAATCAATCGTTCTTCCTTCCAGTACAGCGTCAAGATTTTCCAACCACTCTTTTGTAGCTCTTTGATCCACTGTATCCATCAAAGTAACCTTTTCGTCTAAAATCACATATGAATTATAAGAAACTCCATTCGGAACTACATACTGACTTTCAAACAAATCCAAGTCTTTATCGTCTACACCAACATATAAAATAGAGTCTGTAATTTTCGTATCTTTCATCTTGCACTCTCCTTATCTTCATTCTCTAAAACATTCTAAAGCCAAAAAAAGAGCGAAAACCTTATTCTTTTAAGACCTTCACTCTCATTCCTTCAATGCCGCAGACCGGAATCGAACCGGTACGGGAGTATAAGTCCCGCAGGATTTTAAGTCCTGTGCGTCTGCCTGTTCCGCCACTGCGGCAAAAGAAAAGTATGGATGGAGAAGGATTCGAACCTTCGAAGGCGGTGCCAACAGATTTACAGTCTGCCCCCTTTGGCCACTCGGGAATCCATCCATATATGTCAGTCTTTATTAAGCCTGACAATATATATTTATATCATATTTTTTTTAGAAACGCAATACTTTTTTAAGATTTATAAGTCATAACTACCGCAGAATATTTCCCCATGTTCAGAACGACTTCTCCATCTTCCACAAGGTACTGCTCACTGTCCATCTTATATCCATGTTCATAGCTATATATATTACTCTGCATTTTACATTTCATCGGAACTTCCGCTCTCCATACCGGCACGGTCACTTCACTTAATTCACTCCGGTTGTGGATAATGATGATTACCTTTTCTGTTTCTGTAAAACGCCCATACGCCAAAAGATTTTCTTCTCCGAGCAGAATCTCCAGCGAACCATAACGAAGCGCTTCACTCTCTTTGTGAATCCGTATAATATCTTTGTGAAATGCGATCAGTTTATGATTTTCATGCCCCCACGGATAGGTTCTCCGATTATCCGGATCGGTAAAACCACACACACCTGCCTCATCTCCGTAGTAAACCGTCGGAGCGCCGACCCATGTCATCTGCATAATGACTGCCTCACGCATAACCGCCTCATTTGTATATTCGCTTGCCGACTCATGTCCCAGCTTATCAACTCTTCCAACCATATGATTGGTACGCGTCAGGAAACGTGAATGATCGTGGTTAGACAATTCGTTCATCGCCACATACAAAGATGGGGTGAGCATGTTTGCCATATGATATTTCATCGCCTGAATGAAATAATCGGCATTGCCGCGAAGTTCCACTCGATCTTCATCACTGTGTTTTTCCATTCCCGTCAGGAACCATGTGACCGGCTCCATAAACGCATCATAGTTCATCACAGTATCCCACTCATCTCCCTGAAGCCATTCACTCGGATCACCATAATGCTCCGCCAAAATAATGGCATCTGGATTTGCCGATTTTACGGTCTCTCTGAACTTTTTCCAAAATTCATGATTGTATTCATTGCTATGTCCCAAATCTGCTGCAACATCAAGTCTCCAGCCATCAATATTATATGGAGGCGACACCCATTTTTTCCCAATGGAAAGAATATAATTTTCCAGTTTAACAGATTCCTCATAGTTCAATTTCGGCAGTGTATCGTGCCCCCACCAGCCATCATAATTTCCATTGTAAGGCCATTCTTCTCCAAAGAACTGGAAGAACTTCCGATATGGACTTTCCTCAGATATATATGCTCCTGGCTCATAGCCATCTGCTCCTTCATAAATCCGCTCACGGTCGAGCCACTTATTAAAAGAGCCACAGTGGTTGAACACACCGTCCAAAATCACCTTCATTCCGCGGCGATGCATCTCCTCCACCAGACGGATAAACAGGCGATTACTCGCTTCTAAATTCTCTTTATCCGTCACCCGGCATTTATATTTTTCAGCATAGCGGTTTTCTCTCTGATCTTCTGTCAGCACATCACCACCGTCATTCACGATCACACCAAAATGCGGATCGATATAATCATAATCCTGAATGTCATATTTGTGATTCGACGGAGAAACAAACAGGGGATTGAAATAAATTACTTCGATCCCCAGCTCTTGCAGATAGTCCAGCTTTTCCAGTACCCCCTTAAGATCACCGCCATAAAATTCCCGCACTCCCATCAGCGCCGGATATTTATCCCAGTCATCCACCTTTGTACACGGCTCTCCAATATACATATACTCACCGGACTCTACATCATTATTTGTATCTCCATTATAAAAACGATCCACAAAAATCTGATACATTACTGCGCCTTTTGCCCAGTCCGGCGTTGCAAACCCCGGAGCGATGGAAAATGCGTAATATCCGATTATCTCGTTTGTGACACCGTATCTGTTGTAATAACAGATCTCCTCTCCTTTTTGTATCTCAAAGCAATATCGGAATGTATCCTCTCCCATTCTCCAGTTCACTTCATAAAAGTCAAATTCACCCTTTGTATATACTTTTTGCAAATCATATTTCGCGTCTCTGGTCAAAAGGCGAACGGCATCTACATCATCTTTCGCAGTACGAAAACGCAGTGTGATTACCTCATTTGCATCGGGCTGCGGGGGAATGACGTACGCCCCCGTCCCGTCACAAAACAGTGCCTGCTCATTCATATTTCTTATCCTCTTTCCTAAGACTCAGCTATTTCCTCATCAAACAATGCACTAAATTCTTCTCTCGTAATCTTCTCTTTTTCAAGAAGCAAGTCTGCACAAGACTCTAATACATGATTATATTTTTGAATGATCTCTTTCGCATTCGCATAGCATTCATCTATAATCTTCTTCACTTCACGGTCAATCTTTCCAGCGACTTCCTCTCCATATCCTCTTGAAACATGGCCGAAATCTCTTCCCACAAACACTTCTTCACTGTCGCTGTCGTAGTTGACAAGTCCAAGTTCTTCAGACATACCAAACTTCATGACCATAGATTTTGCAAGTGCTGTAGCCTGCTTGATATCCTGTGAAGCCCCTGTTGTAATATCGTCAAATACAAGTTCCTCTGCAATACGTCCGCCAAGCGCTACCGTAATCTCCTGTAACATCTTTCCACGTGTATTGAACATCTCATCATTTTCCGGAAGCGGCATCGTATATCCGGCAGCACCCACTCCGGTAGGAATGATAGACACGCTATAGACAGGTCCCACATCCGGAAGCACATGAAATAAAATCGCATGCCCCGCTTCATGGTAAGCCGTAATTTTCTTTTCTTTTTCAGATACCACTTTACTTTTCTTTTCTGCTCCGATTCCAACCTTCACAAACGCATGGCGGATATCAGACTGTTGAATGTATACCCGATTCTCTTTCGCCGCCAAAATCGCAGCCTCATTTAACAGGTTCTCAAGATCTGCCCCCGTAAATCCGGAAGTTGTCTGTGCAATCTGCGCCAAATCCACATCGTCACCGAGCGGTTTCCCTTTCGCGTGAACTTCCAAAATCTCTTTTCTTCCTTTCACGTCCGGTCTTCCGACCATCACTTTTCGGTCAAAACGCCCCGGTCTTAAAATTGCCGGATCCAAAATATCCACACGGTTCGTCGCTGACATTACGATAATTCCTTCATTTACACCGAAACCATCCATCTCAACAAGAAGCTGATTCAATGTCTGCTCTCTTTCGTCATGTCCGCCGCCCATTCCGGTACCGCGACGTCTTGCAACCGCATCAATCTCATCAATGAAAATAATACATGGCGCATGTTTCTTCGCATCCTCAAACAAATCACGCACACGAGAAGCTCCCACACCGACAAACATCTCTACAAAATCAGAACCGGAAATCGTGAAGAACGGAACACCCGCTTCTCCTGCCACGGCTTTGGCAAGTAATGTCTTTCCTGTTCCCGGAGGTCCCACCAAAAGAACACCCTTCGGGATTCTGGCTCCCACCTGAATGTATTTCTTCGGACTTTTCAAGAAATCTACAATTTCTTCCAATTCTTCTTTTTCCTCTTGAAGCCCTGCAACCTGTGCAAATTTCACCTGCTTATCCGAACCACTTGTCATACGCGCACGGCTCTTTCCAAAGTTCATCGCTTTTGCATTGGCACCGCCGCCCTGTCTGTTCATCATCATAAACAAGAAAATCACAACCCCGACCATCAAAAGCGTCGGAAACATCGTGGTCATAAACCATGACTCTTTCGGCACATCATCAAGTGTGCACTTTACATCTGCTTTACTCAACAACTCCTGTATCTCATTTACGTCAGAAACATTCAGGTATTTTACATCTTCGCTCTGATCCTTCATCTGAATCTCAAGCCGTCCAGTCGGCACCTCTTTATTCTGCCGGATGATGACTGAATCCACCTCTCCGTCCTGAACTGCCTGCGTAAATTCCTGATACGTATATTCACGCTGCTTCATGTTCATCTGGCCAATAAACCAGTACACTAATAAGGCAAGCGCCACAACCATAAAGATTGAAGCACCTCCCATTCCTCTGCTTTTCTTACTATTCAATTCTTAGCTCCTTCCTACTCCACACCTTCTACAACACCGATGTATGGCAGATTTCTATATTTTTGTGCATAGTCAAGTCCGTATCCCACAACGAATTCATCCGGAATATTGAACCCTACATAATCTACTTTTACATCGCGCACACGTCTCTCCGGCTTGTCAAGCAGTGTGCAAAGTCTCATACTCTTTGGTCCTCTCTTTGCCAAAATTTCAAGCAGGTAAGACAGCGTTCTTCCGGAATCAATAATATCTTCCACAACAATTACGTCTTTTCCTTCCAATGTCTCATCTAAGTCTTTGGCAATCTTTACAACGCCGCTGGATGTCGTTCCGTCCCCATAACTGCTCACACTCATAAAATCCATGGATACCGGAACTGTAATTCTTTTTGCAAGTTCACACATAAAAAATACGCCACCTTTCAGCACACAGATAAGGTGTACCTGTTTTCCCGCATAATCCTCACTGATCTGCTTTCCAAGCGCCTCAATTCTTGCATCTACCTCTTCTTCTGATACTAATACTTTAATTGTCTCTGCCATGATTCTTCTCCTTCGTTTATTTGTATTTCTAATATTGTTTTTGTATTCTTAGTTACCCGGTAAGCGCTGCTCGTACGATAACCGACAACCCACAATATATGACTGCCTTCTGCGATCAAGGGAATCTTTCCTCTTTCCTCCGCCGAAATCTTCTCATTGATAAAATAAGACTTCAGTTTCTGCGTCTTGCCATCGCTATGAATCGCCAAGTAATCTCCGGGCTTTCTTGTTCTAATACTCACCGCGTCCCTTATTATATCATAATCAAACCATTTCGTGTAAACTTTTTCAGAAGCCTCCTGTGGCACTTGGTCTGCCACGAATACGCGGCTTTTGATCTGCCAGCCACACCATTCACACAAATGTGTTTCCTGCCCTTCACAGTCCAATATTTTTTCTTCTGCTTTTTGCGGTCCAGGCTCTGTTTTTTTCCTGCACACAACACCGTCATACGTCCGCCAGGCTTCCATATCATACGGCAAATCCACCCTTCTTCCGACTTGCTTTTCAAACAACTCCTGAAGCATCTGCAGATGAACAGCTTCAATATCTTTCTCTCGCCTGCAGACTTCCCAAAGTACCTTTTTCAAAACAAATGACTGTATCACATGCGGAATCTGTTGAAATTCAGCCTGCAGGATAACAGTTCCTGTTTCTTCGGTTCTAGTACACTGCCTCCACGAAATCTCAGTCTGCTCTTCCAAAAATCCTTCAATCTCCCTCAGCCGCTCCATTGTCTCATTAATGTGAGTAACTGTCCTTTTATTCACCTGCTCCTCAAAATACGGCAAAATGTGATTCCGGATACGGTTTCTCATGTACGCATCACTTTTATTGGTCTCATCTACACAAAAGGCAATCCCCTCTTCTTCCAGATATTTCTCAACCTCACCACGCTCCACTGCAAGAAGCGGACGAATCACATTCCCATTTACCGGACGTATGCCGCCAAGCCCTTTCAGACCTGCTCCGCGAGCCACATTCATCAGAAATGTCTCTGCATTGTCATTTTGATGATGCGCAAGCGCAATTTTAGTTCCTCCATATCGCTTCAAGGTTTTCACAAAGGCTTCCCGGCGCACTTCACGCCCCGCCTCCTCCAAAGATTGTTTCCTTTTTTTTGCAATTAATGCAACATCTTCCCGATAAATTTCACATGGGACACAATGCTTCTCGCACATTTTTTTTACATACATTTCGTCCGCATCCGCATCTATCCCTCTCAATCCATGGTTCACATGAACACAGACCAACTCAAACGGAATCTCTTTTTGCAGCTGTATCAATACAAAAAGAAGGCATATAGAATCTGCACCTCCTGATACGCCTACAATTATCTTATCGCCATTCTCGATCATATGCCATTTTTCCACATACCTTCTTATTTTTTCTAACATTATCCACATTTTCCTTTGTAATTATTCACCCGCACTAATTTTATCTTATTCCTTTTTATTTTGCAAGACTCCACATGCCCACGACCATAATCGTCATATCATCCAAAGGGATCTCCCCGGAACATTCCAAAACCTGCTCTAAAATGTGATGCGCCATCTCTTTTGGGTTGGTTATGCTTGTCCCCTCGATGATCATTTTCATGATCAGCTCCTGCTCTCCAACCGGAAGCGCATCAAGCACCCCATCTGTCACCATCACAACAAAATTCCCATCGCACAAGCTTCGCACAACACAATCCACCTCCAATTTAGGCAAAACTCCTATCGGAAGACTGGTTGATTTGATTGTCTCTACCTTATCCTCATATTTTACAAACGTAGTGGATGCCCCCGCCTTCACAAACTCACATTTCCCACTATACAGGTCAAATACACTCATATCAATTGTAGAAAACCGCACCTCTTCGCGCCCCATCACCAGCGCTGTATTCAACATCTGAATTGCTGTCTCTTTCGGGAATCCAGCTGCCAGAAGTTCCTCTAACATTTCCACCACCATGGCGCTTTCCTTAAATGCTGCTTCCCCTGCCCCCATTCCGTCGGAGAGTATGATGCCCTTCCTGCCGCCCGGCATCTCCATCATCGAAAAGCTGTCCCCCGATATCTTACGGCATCCCTTTCCGATTTTCGCAATTCCCTGAAGCGTATGAAAACGTGGCCCTTCCACACAGGTGACTGTACAATACTCTTCTCCAAGCACCGGCCTTTCATCGCGGTCCGCCACCATCTTTCTTCCGACACACTCCGATATGATCTGCACAAGCTCTTTCGTGGATACACACTGCCCTTTGATAGATTTTGCCGTAACATGAACCTCATATTTCCCATCTTCTGTCACAAAAAATACCGTACTTAAAAGCCGTACCCCAATTTTGGAAAATCTCCCCCGTATTTTCTTTTCCAAATGCTCGTCCGCAAAAATACTGGCGTCCAGTTCTCTTGTGGCATGCTGAATCATCTGGGCAAATGTGTCAAGCTGCACCGCACATCCTTCCCTGTTCTGTGCCATTTTATTATTCCACATCAGATTCTGTCTCGCGCCTTTAAACACCTCAAGCGCCGTCCGCAAAAAGCGCGGCGCCTGCACACATCTTTTCTGTATCTTACGTTTCACCTCAGTGTTCAGTTCCACACCATATTCTTCTATGGTACAAAAAATCTCATGTACCATCTGGTAGGTCAGAAACGCCTCTTGTCCAAGACACACTTCTTTATTCGCACAATTGCCGCACACTTTCTCATTTACTTTTTCGTACATTTCTTCCATTTCCGCTTTTGTAAATAAATCATGTTTTCTCTCCAGCTGCAAAAATACCTTGGTCAATTTTTCCAAAGACTGCACAAACCGATCCATCTGTATCACATATGGGTTCGCCTGCACAGCTCGTCCTATTTTTAACTCCTCCATCATGAATAACCCCTTTTCCAGAAATTCCGTCTAAACAAAAAGAATGTGCTCAAACACATTCTATCTTTTGTATGGTATTATGAAATTTTTCCATTATGGTTCCGGCTCAAACAATATCTCATTCTTGTGGATGAGCCCCAGCTTATCTTTTGCAACATCTTCTATGTACGCATCTGTTCCTGCATACTCTTCAAATTCTTTAATCTCTTCTGTACGCTCTTTTTCTTCTTTCAACTGTGCCGTAAGTTCCGCTTCCTGCTGCTTATAACGCTTGTTCTTTGCCTGAAGTGACATACTTCCCACCGACAATATGATTGTCAATAATAAAATCACACCACATATCGAAAGAATACTCGCTTTGTGACGGCGCATTCTTGTCCGCTGACGTTTATCACGGTTCCGCTGCTTTACACTTCTCATCATTGATACACCCTTATAAATCTATTTTTTGTCCCAATATAGTTATATTACCTTTTTTCCTTTGATTTATCAATAGATTTTTCGTCTTTTTCACGAATCCTGGCAAACAGTTTTTTCCCCATCTCAGACAAAAAATGCAGCACAAAAAATGAACAAACTCCCCCAACCACAACACCTATGGTAAAGAACCAACGTATACTACCATCACTAGTGTCATAGATCTTGACAAACAGATACAAACCTGCCCATACCCAAAAGAAAAAATCTTCTAAAGAAACGAAAAACAGATCGTGTTTTATAAGTCTTCTAAAAACTCTAATGCACGTATAAACCAAAAGTACAATATTGCCCGCCAATAACGCCTGCAAAAAAATGGATATTTCATCACCGATTCCAAGCATAACTCACCTACTTAAATAATTTCATAAAGAAATTCTCGCTTTGACCGGCATTTTGATGGACATCCGAGTACGCAATGCTGTCGATATGTCCGGATAAATCCACTTCCCCTTTTTCTACACTCAGACGATTTACATGCAGATCCTTCCCCTTGACCATGAGCATACCCTGTTCCGTCTCCAGCAATATCTCATTCAAATCAAACGACAGTACATCAAGCACACCTGTAACCATACTTGTCTTTCTATTGTTCACTACCAGCTTATGTGGTTTTTGTACCTGTTTTTCTTCCAAGATTCCACAACCTTTCTCCTTATTTCAAACTGCCGCCGGTATTTTTACCGGAAGTAATATCAATTTTGATATATCCTAATTATATGAAAGGTCTTGCTGTATTATGACTGTTTTATAAATATTTAAACAAATCTTTTGCTTCTTCTTTTTTTGTTGTGTCCTGAATATCCAGCACTTCTACTTTTACATTCTTCGTTCCGAATTGAATCTCAATAACATCTCCCGGCTTTACTTTCACGGATGCTTTGGCAACATTTCCATTCACAAGCACTCTCCCCGCATCACACGCCTCATTTGCCACTGTTCTTCTTTTAATCAATCTTGATACTTTTAAAAATTTATCCAGTCTCATCTTTTCTCCTCCACCTTTATTTTTCTTTTTTTATAACTTTGCACATGACTAAACTATTTATAGAAAAAAAGAATGTGCCAAGCACATTCTTTTTATCATGAACATTTATTATGCATTTACAGCGTCTTTTAATGCTTTTCCAGCTTTGAATTTTGGAGCTTTGCAAGCTTCAATCTTCATTGTCTCACCAGTCTGAGGATTTCTTCCTTCTCTTGCTGCTCTTTCACTTACTTCGAATGTTCCAAATCCAACTAACTGGATCTTTTCACCTTTCTTCAGTTCTTCTTCCACTACGTCTGTGAAAGCTTTTAAAGCTTTTTCTGCATCTTTCTTTGATAACTCTGCTTTCTCAGCGATTGCTGAGATAAATTCTGTTTTGTTCATGGATTATGTTCCTCCTCTTATTTCAAACATAGAATGTATTCATCAATAAATTCTATCGGTTTTTTCGCATGTCTCACACGCTTTTTCTGTATGAATATGCCTTTAAATACTGTTATACCGTTTCACCCGTCTTTTGTCAAGTGTATTTGCCCACTTTTCCTTGTTTTTTCGGGGTTTTTGGGCACTTTTGACACCCTTTTACAGCATTTTATCAATCATCGCAAGAACTTCTTTTCCCAGCGCTTCTGATTTGGCATCCGCATCCTCTAAAGAAGTACCTTTTACACCATAATAGAATTTTACTTTCGGCTCTGTTCCGGATGGACGTACACACAGCCATGCGTCATCTGTCAGGTCGTAATATAAGACATTAGAGTTCGGAAGTCCCGTTCCTGTCACCTCGCCTGTAGCGAGATCCTTGATTGTATCAGCCTGATAATCTCTTGCTTTCAGCACTTCGTAAGCACCGATTTTTACCGGCGGCTCTTTGCGCAGCGTCTCAAGGATTTCCTGAATCTTTGCCAACCCTTCAATTCCTTTTAATGTAATCGCCTGAATATCATCCTTATAATATCCAAATCTCTCATACATATCAACCATGGCATCCCAAAGTGTCATACCTTTTGTCTTATAGTATGCAGCCGCCTCACACAGTGCCATCGTCGCAACAATTGCATCTTTATCTCTTGCATGAGTTCCGATCAGACAACCATAGCTTTCCTCAAATCCGAATAAATATGTGCCTTTTTTACTCTGCTCAAAACCGAGAATCTGCTGTCCGATAAACTTAAATCCTGTCAGAACTTCGATCAATCCTGTACCATATCCTTTTGCAATCGCATCTGCCATATTCGATGTCACGATTGTCTTGATCAGATAACCGTCTTCCGGCAATCCTACAGTCGCTTTTCGTTGTCCAATTTCATAGTCCGCAAGCAGACATCCTGACATATTCCCTGTCAGAACTTTATATTCTCCGGATTTACTGTCTTTCACATATACACCGAGACGGTCTGCATCCGGGTCTGTCGCCAGAACAAGATCCGCATCTACTTCTTTTGCCAGTTTTAATCCCAACTCAAATGCTTCCTCAGCCTCCGGGTTCGGGTAAGAGACTGTCGGAAATTCTCCATCCGGTAATTCCTGCTCTTTTACAACATATACATTTTCAAATCCAAGCTCTTTCAAAATACGTCTTGCCGGAATATTTCCTGTTCCATGAAGAGGACTGTAAACAATCTTTAATTCTTTCCCCATCTCTTTGATCGCATCCCAATGGATTACCTGCTTTTTCAATTCTTCCATATAAGCATCGTCAATCTCACTGCCGATCACCACATAAAGTCCTGCCGCCTTAGCCGCCTCCAGCGTCATCGTCTTCACGGTATTGAAATCAGTCACTTTTTTCACTTCATCCATGATTCCTTTATCATGAGGAGGAGTGATCTGAGCTCCGTCTTCCCAATACACTTTATATCCGTTATATTCCGGCGGGTTGTGACTTGCCGTGATATTGATTCCCGCAACACAATTCAACTTTCTTACGGCATAGGAAAGTTCCGGTGTAGGACGGAGTGATTCAAATACATACGCTTTGATTCCATTTGCATTCAGACACAAAGCCGCCTCATCCGCAAACTCCGGCGACATCCTTCTTGAGTCATATGCGATTGCCACACCTTTTTCCTGAAGTCCTTTTTGCAAAATATAATTCGCAAGTCCCTGTGTTGCTTTTCTCACTGTATAGATATTCAAACGGTTTGTTCCTGCACCGATCACACCGCGCAGCCCCGCTGTTCCAAATTCTAAGTCTTTATAAAATCTTTCTTTTATCTCATTTTCATTATCTGCAATTGCTTTTAATTCCTGTTTTGTCTCTTCATCAAAATATGGATTTGTGAGCCATTCTTGATACTGTTCCTGATAATTCATACCATTTGTTCCTCCTTTGCATTTTCCCTACTATTATACACCAGCATTTTACAAATGAAAAGAAAATATCGCCTCTAAAAAATGTTTCTTTTCTTCCGTCTGATGAATTGCAACCTCCAATTTCTCAACACTCTTCATCGGAATCCACGCTTTGCTGGACCGATAATAAGAGTTTGCCGCCTTCCAAAACTTTTCTGGATAAGACAGGCTGATTGCAAGATATTCCATCTCCCGCTCCCCAAGCGGCAAAATTTCACTGTAAGCCTCAAGCATCTTGTCACCAAGCATCACATTCCAATGATTCTTTTCCATCGTCTTCCTAAGGAAATAGTACAGATCCGCCAACTGAACATCTTGGTGAAAATGCTCGAAATTTGTTGTTGCAATTCCATCCTGCATCATCAGAACATTGTGATAATTGTATTCACCATGCGTAATCGTTGTTTTCTCTCTGCTTTGCTGCATCAACAACTCATATTCCGATTGTTCCAATCGGGCGCTCGCACTCTGCGCCCAGTCATACATCGCATCAAAATATTTCAAAAACATCAGCTCAAACTCACCTTTTCCTACTTTCCCGCGGATAAACGCCCGTACCTTTTTCATCTCACGGTTATGCCGGCAGTACTCCTTTCGCAAATCCTCGCCTTCCATAACAAAGGTCTCTGATTCCTCTCCAAAATCAATGGGTCCTCGCAAGACTTTATGCAGTTTTGCAAGATTTTTTGTCGCCCCCACAATTTCCTGTTCTTTTCGGATATCGCATTCTTTTCCGTCATACCAACGTTTGACCACATACTTAATCCCATCTTCTGATGTGCTGAATAATTCATGCTCTTTATTTTCTATGACCGCATCTACCCTGTCACATCCATTTTCCATCATGTGCACATATAATTTGTGCAGCATTGGAATTCTCTTTTCTGAAATCATAAGCTCCCTGAGTACAAAGAGCCCCTGATTTGTAGCACATAAAATAGCACCCCTGATTCTGCGGGTGCTTTTTATATCTATATCATATTGATCCAACACACTTACTTCGTTCTCTTTCATCGCTGCCCCCTACATTCATTATTTCCTATTCTCTCTAAATGTATGACGGACATCTTGTAAGTATGTGTATTTCTACAAAAGAGTTTCCTTGCGCAGTTTCCTGCTTTGCTCCAATAAAATCTCCTTTGTATTGTATTCCGGCTGCTCAATCACAAGCTCCAACAACGCCTGCAAGACGGCGCCAATCTGTTTTCCAGGCTGCATACCGTCCGCGATCAGATCGCTCCCCGAAACTGCTAACATCTTCAGAGAAACACACTCTTTTTTCTTCAGAATCTCTTTGTAGCACCGCTCGATTCCGGCAATATTTGAAAGCTTCTCCTCCCGCATATATTCACTCTGCGCCATTGTATCCGCTTTTCTGATCTCCAAATAATACGGAAACAATTCTTCACCGATCTTATTCATGGCTCTTCTGACGTTCTTCGGCTGTGCTGGCATGCGATAATCATGATACTGCACAAGTTTTGTCACTTTTCCAAGTGTATCATTATCAAACTTCAGTCTCTTCAAAATTCTTTTTGCAACTTCCGCTCCTTTTACATCATGCATCTTAAAATGTGCAACACCGTCTGCATCCACCGTCTTCATCTGAGGTTTTGCAACATCATGGAGCAGCATCGTAAGTCTCAAGACCTTATCAGCTCTGACCTGTTCGACCGCCTTCAACGTGTGCATTCCTACTGAATACATATGATGCGGCGTCTCCTGACCTGTCCGCATCATCTCATCAAATTCCGGAAGAACCACTTTTGTAATTCCAAGTTCATATGAAAGCGCCAGCAAACCCGGATTCGGCGATACGAGCATCTTGACCAGTTCCACCTGAATCCGCTCTGCACTGATATTTGCAAGTGTCGGCGCAAGCTTTCGAATCCCTTCCATCGTCTCGTCTTCAATCCGAAATCCAAGCTGTGCCGCAAATCGCACTGCGCGCAAAATCCGAAGCGCATCTTCCCCAAAACGCTCCCTCGCATTGCCCACACAACGGATCATCTTTCGCTGCAGATCTTCGATTCCGCCGAAAATATCCACCAGACCTTCTTCTTCATTATATGCCATCGCATTGATCGTAAAGTCTCTTCTTAAAAGGTCTTCTTTCAGACTTCGTGTAAACACAACCTCCCTCGGATGTCTGCTGTCCTCATATTCCCCATCCACACGGTATGTTGTCACCTCGAACGCCTCTTTGTCGACCAGCACCGTAATTGTCCCGTGCTCAATCCCTGTATCAAATGTTCTCCTAAACAGTGCTTTTGTCTCATTCGGAGTCGCCGACGTCGTAATATCCCAGTCATCAGGCACTCGTCCCAAAACAGAATCTCTCACGCAGCCACCAACCGCATACGCCTCGTAGCCGTTCTCCTTCAATTTGTTGATAATAAAATTTACTTTCTCAGGCAAAAAAATTTTCATATGCACTCCTTCGAGTTCCTTTGACTTCACAAAACTCACTGCAATTCGTCTCATTTTCCATATAAATGGATAGCAAAAAAGCGGGTGATGGGAATCGAACCCACGTATCTAGCTTGGAAGGCTAGTGTTCTACCATTGAACTACACCCGCATATTACGTATTATATTATTAAGCTTAAGCAACTTTTAAAAGTATGCCCAGAGCCGGAATCGAACCAGCGACACGAGGATTTTCAGTCCTCTGCTCTACCGACTGAGCTATCTGGGCTTCTGTATCCTTTTTAGCTGTTCCTTAACACAAGTGATATATTATCAAAGGTCAGCTAAAAAGTCAACACTTTTTTTCAAATTTTTTCAATTTTTTAAATATTATGTTTATGAAGTGTAAATCCCCTGCCCATCACTTCATTTACCTGATTGATGATCATGAAGGCTTTCGGGTCAATTTCCAACACAAGTTGATTGAGTTTTGGCATCTCACGGTTGGACACTACCGTCAATAGTGCCATAGATTCTTTCCGCAAATATCCGGATTCTGTTTTGAGGAATGTAGAGCCACGGTCAAGCTTTTGCTGAATCGCTGTATTGATCTCTTCATAATGATCGCTGATAATCTTCACCTGCATCTGGCTCTTTCCATTTACAAGCACTTTATCCATAACCGTTGTGTAAATCATCACAAGAAGAATTCCATATAAAATCTTCTCTCGATCACGAAATACCATCTGCCCGATCAAGATCATAAAGTCAAACGCATACAGTCCCACAGAGACCGGAATCCCCAATTTCTTATTTAAGATCAATGGCGGAATATCGACACCACCCGTGGAAGCTCCCGCTTTGATGACAACTCCGATTCCTACTCCAATCAAAAGCCCCGCAAATATCGTACTGAGCAGCGGATCTGTCGTCAGCCCCTGAAGCGCATCTACTCTTTGAAGCACTCCCAGTATAAACGGAAAATAGAACGTACTGATCAGCGTTGTCAGTGCAAACGAAATACCGAGCAGCCATATTGCCAGTAAAAACATCACAACATTAAACACTGCCGCAAAGACCTCCACCGGAATTCCCGCAAAATGGTTTGCGATCAAACCAAGTCCGGTCGTTCCTCCGGTAATCAGTCCCATCGGCAGTACAAACGCAACAATTCCAAAACAATACGCCGTATTTCCAAATATTACCCAAAATAGTTTTTTCCAGTCAAAAACGTTCTTCAACTCATTTTTCCACTCTGCTTTCATCTGAATCCCCCTTGTCCTTTTATCCATTTAATTTGTTAAAGAGAAAAAGAAAAGCAGGTATTCACCTGCTTTTCCTACTATCTGTCAATTTGAAATTTTTATACCCACTCCAAATATAACGTGTCATGTTCTCTCTCTTTTCTTCTGAACTTTGTCTTTCTATAATGTATCATCTTTTCCCGAAAGATTCAAGAACATTTTCCGTCTCATAAGGACAACAATTGCCAAAAGCGAAAGTAAAAGCGCTGCCATAACAGAAACATTTACACTGTCTCCTGTTGCTGCCGCTCCGTTCGAAGAACCACCATTTGGAGTACCGGATGTTCCGTTGTCCGGTGTCCCTGCTGTTCCGCCACCGTTTTGTTGTTTCAGAACAAGGTTACCGATCGCTGCTTCAATTGCATCTGCATAGGCATCTATCTCTTTTTGTTTTGATCTTGGCAGATTCTCATCTATGCCTGCAAGCACATCTTTCAACGCTTTCACACTGTCGTCTGTATAGACACTTAAGTCTGCCGGAATCTTTGCTTTCGCTTCATTCACTTTCGTGTAATCTGCAAGCTGCACAACCAGTTTTGCCTCTGCATTTTCAAATGCTGATTTTGCGTCTTGGAACTCTTCCTCTGTTGTTGTCTTAGCATCCAGCTCCATCAATGTGTCGTATGCTGCTTTATACGCTGCATAGCTTGCATCTGTATAGTCCTCTGCCGGTGTCTTCAGGACGATAGAATCTCGATACTCATCCATTCCTGAAGCAAGTTTTTCCAAACCTTTTATTGCTGCACGAATCGCTTCTGCTCCTTTCGCAACAGATTCTTTTGTCCCGTCTGCTTTCAGTGCTTCCGCTGCCGCAACAGCATCCTGCAATACTTTATAACTGTCTGCTGTATAATTCTCTGCGTTGTATTTTTCTGACTCTGCAATTGCAGCTTTCAGATCCACAATACTTACAAGAGCTTTTTGTGCTTCACGCATCGCCGCGATATTGGCTTTGTCAAGCTCTGCATCTCCTTTGGACATATCTTTTTCAGCTTTTGCAATCGCCTGAGAAAGAATGTCATAGCTTGCACTTGTATAATCATCTTTGTTCAGTTCCCTGAGCTCATCAATCACTTTTTGGACATCGCTCTCACTGCCTTCTGCGAGCACTAAACTCTCCACCGCTTTATCTAACGCTTTAATGATATCTGCCACCTGATCTTTCGTTCCATTGTTCAGATATCCTTGCGCTGTCTTCACAACATCCTGAAGTGCTGCCCAGCTGTCTTCTGTGTAGAGTGTTTCATCTTTCTTCGCAATCTCTGCAAGTTTTGCATTCAGCGCCTCTGTGTTTACAAGCCCCTGTTTTGCCTGTTCAAATACATTGCGTGCCTCATAAATTTCTTTTGGATTCTTGCGTTCTGCTTTATCGGCTTTCACAATTGCATCCAATGCTGTCTTTGCAGTTGTGTATGACTTGTAAGATTCCTTTGTGTAGTTCGCCTCGTCATATACCGGCGCATTCTGGAGTTCCAATTCTGCAAGTTCTCTCTGGACAAGTGAGTACTGTAGTGCGTTTTCTGCCTCTTCGAGTTTTGCAAGCAAATCTGCTACCTCTTTCTCAGAGATATTTTCTTTGTCTTTTAATACCTCTTCAATTTGAGCAATCACCGTCTCATAGGCTGCATAGGTTCTTGCTGAATAAATCTCTACATAAACAGGCTGTTCTTCTGTTCCCACATTTTCTTTTCCTGCTTTCTGATTTTTCAGCGCATTCTCTAATGCAGTCACATCACCTTTGACAACGGCATTTTTATGTGCGGAAAGAAGTGCTTTCTCTGCCATATCTACTACTTCCTGTGTCACATACTCATTTGCTGCAATTTCTTCTGCAACCGCTTTTGCATCTTTAACTGCCTGTTTGCTGCCTGCAGTCCAATTGTCTGCGATTGGTTTTTTGATCGCCTCATTAAGCGCATCTTTATTGACTGCTGCTTTTTCTTTTTCATTTGTCTTTATAATAGAAAGCTCTGGGATATCCTTTCCCCATGTTACAATGATTTCCAAAATCTGACTGTCTTTTGCCACTGCAAATTCATTGATTGTCTGATTCAATTTTCCAATTGTAACCGCTTCCTGTTTCTCACCATTCTTATAGAGCACAGCCTTTACAGTTGCGTTGGAAACCTTTCCGTTTTGGATTATACGGATTGTTCTCTGGTTCGGTTCGCTGACACGGTATGTGAAAGAACCATTTTCTGCTGATGGCTTATACGTTGTTGTAAAGTCTCCATCAAACATATTAGACGGAATCTTTCCTGCTTCCTCTGTCACCTCTGACACTACATCACGGTTAGATTCTGTCGTCATATATGCGCCGCCATTGATCTGCAGCTCATACAATTCAACCCATCTTCCTGTGTATGTTGTCAATGGCACGATTCTTAAATAACGTCCGGATGCGCTAAGTCCTGTTGCTTCCGCATACATATTACCCGGATTTTTAGAGTCGTGTGTCAGATATTCCGCGTCTTTTGCAGTCGCTGTATTTGGCAGATTTACCGCATTTGCATTTCCTACTTCCAAAATCTTTGTCCACTCGTTATCTGGGGCATCTTTACTGTCTGCCACTTCAAATTTTGCATGTCTTAAGAAATCCACGCTCGTCTCTTTCATATAGTATCTGAAAGATTTGAAATCTACTGTCTGTCCGAGATCAAACACAATCTTTTTACCTGCATCCTGTGTTCCTGTGATTTTTCCGGATGTGGCAAGATTTCCGTCAAATAAGTTATTCACTTTTCCGGTTGTTCTTAAATCCTCTGCGGAACTATTCTGCGCGAAATCACTCTCTACTGCCTTTTCACCGATGAATGCGTAAGTCACTGCAAATTCTTCGATTGCAACATTTGCTGTCGCATCTGACGCATTGTAAAGTCTCACATATCTTGCATCTTCCAATGCTTTTGTATTGACATCTGTCCAGATTACTCCATTCATAGAGCTCTGCACTTTCACATTCGCATTGTCCCCTGCTTTCACCGCAATGTTTTGAATTGCTTTGATGTTCTTTAAGTCAACACCAATATATTGACCTTTTTCCAAGCTGATGGTTCCCGGCTGCAAAGAAGAAACTCCTTCTTCCACCTGTCCAACCATTCCGTGATTTTCTACATTTGTGTAAATATTCTCTATTGTTCCTGCCTGAGAAATTCTCTGCTCTACAGTGAATTCAGAGAATTTTGCCCAAGAACCTTTTTGCTCTAAGTTGCGGATACGGATGTAACGCGCTGTCACTCCATTCAAATCAATATCCAGCACATCTTTTCCTGTCGCTGCACCAGTATGAGATTCATATCCTTTTACCGGAGTCCATGTCTTGTTGTCTACGGATGTCTCAACTGCATATTTTACAATCTTGTCTCCACCGTCGTGTCCGACTACGATGTGCGCTTTGTCTAATACCGCCTCTGTTCCAAGATCATATCCTAAGAAATCATCTACCATCACATCATCATTCGTTGAGTTCGCACTTCCATCCGGATCATACCATACATATGTATCGTCATCTCCGTCATACAGACTTGTCTCTTTTGTATTCTGAGCTACCGTCCAGCGGTCTGTTTTCATCACTTTATATGTAATTGGAGTTGTCGCATTCTTTGACGCACGGATATCTAATTCACCAACACGCACCCACCCTGCTGTCTGCTCTTTGTTTACGATTCGGATTGCTTTGATCTTCTCGCTTGTTGTAAAGTTCACCGTCTGATCTTTTGCGTTTGTGAGATCTCCTGCTTTTTTCCAGTTATTCTGTCCGTCTACGCTGTACTGTACTTCTGCTTTCTTAAACACATCATTCGCCGCTGATTGTCCCTGTGTCATTCTCACACTGCCAATCTGTTTTGCCTCCGGCAAAGTTACCTGAATATAAGCACCTTCTGCGATTGTGTCGCGGTTCGGATTCTCATATGGTCCTTTTGCAAGCCATGCTTCTGTGGAAAGATCACCATCAAACAACTTGTCTGTTGTCGTTCCACTCTGTACAGAAATTCCACTCAATGTCACGGTTCCGGTATAACGCTCTGTCTCTGCTGGAGCTTCTTTTTGATTGTTGATCTGAATTTCACGAATCTCAAGCCAGCAGTCATTTTTGTTCGCCTCTGTCGCAATCAATCTGATTCCTTTCGCCTTCAGATCTTTCGGAAGATTTTCTTCCTCCACACTGATATCCTGAACTTTTCCCTGTTCTCCGGTAAAGTTATTATCCATTCCTTCCAAAGTCAAGTCTGTCCAAGTTCCATCTTCTTCCATGTACTGCAGTTTTGCATGCTCAAAATGATCTTTTCCTGTTCCAAGCACAAAACGAATGCTGTCCACATCAATCATTTTGTTGTATTCCACACCGATATAATCGTCTTTTGAAAGTGAGTTCGGATTTTTGTAAATCACTTTTGTGGATTCATCACCGTCAAAGAGATTCTCTTTCGCTCCTTCCGGTGTATCTTTTCTGCTTGTGATAAACTTCTGAATCACTTTATCCGGGTTGATTGCAGTCTCCGCCTTTGCAGATACATATTCCGCCAATGTATTGATAAATGGAACGATGTGTTGTACACCAACCTCTGCATATTCCTGATGATCTACATATAAAAAGTCATGTGTTTTTGATTGGTCAAATGCTGTCTTTCCGGCTGTGTTGTAATTGATCACAGCTGACACATCGCCCTCCAGATCACTCTTTACACCGTTTAAATATGCAATTGCCGCTTCTGTTGTGTCGTCCCAGCAGTCCAGCCAGTATACAATCTGTTCTTTGATTGCTTCATTTCCGCTGGCTCGATATGTTTTGGCAGCTTCCTGGAGCAGTTCAAATTCTTCAATCATTGCGTCCACATCAGCTGCTGTAAGTGTCTCCGCCTCCAGTTTTTCTTTAAATGCATTTAACTGTTCTTTCAATACTACAGATTCCTGTAATGCTGTAACACGTGAATCCATTGCCTGATTGATCATATGCTTTGACATCTCACGAAGCGCATCGCTTGCTTCATTTGAAATCGCAGAATTGTGGTCCACGAAAGAGAAGGATGCATTCCAAATCTCTTCTGCCTCTTCTTTTGTCTCCCAGATATTCCATGCATAAGATGCATTTCCGAAAATCGCAACTTTACTTGGCTCTGACTGCTGCATTGGATTCAACATAATCCCCTGAATCTTAGATGGTTCCACTCCCGGATGAAGGAATGTATCATATCCACCCATGATCAGGTGTTTCTTTGAGTTATCTGTACAAGGCCAGTTGATCCACATAAATGGTCCACGACCTACATTGTTTGTAAATGTAGAAGTAAAGTTATCCGTCACTTCTCCCCAAACTCTTCCGCCGGTCATAACAATCTGTACGTTGTCTGGTGCCTGTTTCAAAATCTGAAGTTCCTGACTGCTTCCGTTGCCCATGTAGTCATATGGAACATATGGAATTGTCATCTTCATATCCGGATATTCTTTTTTCACTTCTTTGAGCCACTCTGTCATATCGTTCAACAGACGTAATCCGTTTTGTCCACCCGGATTCCAGAAGTCATCTGCAAGAATGGCAATCTGACGTACGCCCTGATCGATCACCTGTTTGAATTTTGCCTGCAGTTTTGCTAAATCTTCCTCATAATGCTCGTCAAAACGAAGATGATTTCCGGCCGGGAATGGATGCAGCGCATATACATAACGGCATTTAGACTCATTTCCCGCCTCTGCCAATGGTCTGATCTTTGTCTTTAACTCTTCCTCTGTATAAAGTTCATCCCACTGCGTACGGTGCTTCGGATCATCTTTCGGTGCATAAAAATATGCATTCAGTTTATAATATCCGCCCCATTTCATCAGATTCACACGGTCTTCTGTAGACCATGGATTTCCATAATATCCTTCGATAAATCCACGGCTCACAACATCTGCATAATCCTCAATCTCAAAGTTTCGTATTGTGAGACTGTCAAGCTGTGCAAATACATGATACAGCGTAGTCAGTCCGTAAAATGCAGAATCTGTGTCTTTTCCAAGTACAGAGATTACATTTTCATCACTCGCCAAAAAATACGAATCTGTATTCTCAAACAATGCATCTCCCGGTGCATACTCTTTTGTAATATAGTCTTCTGCTTTTCCGTCTTCTCCGTGCACACCGACATAGACATTCGTCGCACCTTTCTTCGGCTCATCTGACTCCTTCACCTTAATATCTTTGAGCGCCGCAGCCTCCTCCAGCCGGTCTTTTGTCGCCTCATCAATTCCGGTGTCATAGATGACATTCATCTCCTTGCCAAGAATATAATCTCCCTCCTGATATTCCATCTTATGAGGAGTTGGATAGATTACATAGTCCTCTGCGGTTTGTTTTGCCGCCTGTACCGGCATAAAATTAGTCGGTATCGCAACGGCTGCTGTCAGCATCCCGGCAATCAGTCTCTTTATCATTTTCTTTCCCATAATTTTCGCCTTTCCTTTCTCATATTTTATCCTCAAGCACTATCATTTCTTATTATACCACTTTTCATAGTTTTGTGTTGCTTTTTTTATTTTTTTTATATAATTTTACTGCTTATTTTTAATATATCCTTTTGTGATATAGACAACTTCACCACTAAGCAAAATCAAAGCTGTCATATTCGGCAATGCCATCAATCCATTGAACGTATCCGCCACCTCCCACGCAAGGTGCGGCGTCATCATACACCCTGGCAGAATCATCAGTACATAAACCATTTTGTAAAGAAACGCCGATTTTTCTCCAAACAGATATGCCGCCGTGCGCTCCCCAAAGTACGCCCAGCCAACCATTGTTGCAAAAGCAAACAATACGATCGAAATTGCAAGAAATTTATCTCCAAAAGGAATAACCGTCGAAAAAGCTTCCCCGGTCAAAGTCGTTCCATCGACATTTTCGATTCCGCGCGCCATATTGGAAAGATACACTTGCGGCTTATAGACACCGGAACTTAAGATTACAAGCGCTGTCATCGTACATACTACAATCGTATCGATAAACACTTCCAAGATTCCCCACATTCCCTGTATGGCAGGAGATTTCACATCTGATGCCGCATGCGCCATAACAGAAGAACCAAGCCCCGCTTCGTTGGAGAATACCCCTCGCGAAATACCGATTTTCATTGCCTGACGAATTCCATATCCTATCACTCCTCCTCCCACTGCTTTCATGCGAAAAGCCTCCTCAAAAATCATGCGTACTGCTCCCGGAACTTCCGCACGGAAATGAATGAGCACGAGCATTCCGCCTGCCATATAAAACAATGCCACAAATGGAACCACTTTTTCTGTCACTGCCGCAATCCGCTTCACACCACCTAAAATTACTGCCGCCACAACAAGTGTCACAACCGCTCCTGTAATGAACGGTGGAATAGAGAGACTTTCTTTTAATCCGCTTGCCATGGAATTCGCCTGTGTCATATTTCCCATTCCAAATGATGCAAAAATACAGAATACAGCAAAAAGCACGGCAAGCCATTTACACCCAAGTCCACGCTCTATGTACACCATAGCGCCGCCAACCCATTCTCCCTTTCTATTTTTATAGCGATACCGTATCCCCAGAAGATTTTCCGCATAAATTGTCATCATCCCCAAAAACGCAGATACCCACATCCAAAAAATTGCTCCCGGTCCTCCTGCAATCAGCGCTGCCGCCACACCTGTGATATTCCCTGTTCCAAGTGTCGCTGCAAGCGCCGTACAAAAAGACTGAAACTGAGAGATAGAATGCTCTTCTTCGGTCCTGCGCACACGCCTGTCCCGAAACATCTCCCCCATTGTTTTTCCAAGCCAGATCCGCACCTTTGTAAACTGGAAAAATCCGGTGCGCACGGTAAACATCACTCCGACAAACAGAAAAACAGCGAGCATTCCCCGCCCCCAGATAAAACGGTTTACAACCGCATTGATTTCCTTTACATACTCCATAAAAAATCCCCCATATACTTGGCAATAATACCAAGTATATGAGGGATATGTTATAAAAAGTCCTACCGGATCTCCAATAGTTTCTGTTTCAGTTCATTTTCGATACGGTTCAATTCTGCTTCTGCCGTTCTTCTCTTTTCTTTTCCTTCCTGCTGAATCTTCATCACTTCATCCAGTGTAGAAATCAAAGATTCATTGGTTGCTTTCAGCGTCTCGATGTCGACAATGCCCCGCTCTGACTCTTTTGCAGTCTCCACCGTAGCAAGTTTGAGTTTTTCCGCATTCTTTCTCAATAATTCATTCGTCATATCAGTCACTTCCCGCTGAGCCTTTGCCGCACGAGAAGAATTTTCCACACCGATCGCCAAAACCATTTGACTTTTCCACAGTGGAATCGTATTTACCAACGTAGACTGAATCTTTTCAGACATCACCGTGTCATTGCTCTGCACAAGACGAATCTGCGGCGCCATCTGAAGCGAAATCGTCCGAGTCAGTTCCAGATCATGAATTTTCTTTTCAAACCGATTACACAGTGCATTCAGATCATTGACCGCCTGCGCATCTTCCGGCAGCCCTGACCGTGCAGCTTTCGCCTCCAGTTCAGGAAGCTCCGTCGTCGCAACATCCTGTAATTTTTTCTTCCCGGCTGCAATGTACATCGAAAGTTCTTTGAAATACGTTGTGTTCAGTTCATACATCTTATCCAGCATGGCAATGTCTTTCATAAGCTGTATCTGATGTCCTTCCAGCGCATCACAAATTTTATTCACATTCACTTCTGCCTTGTCATATTTTGCTTTCATATTGGCAAGCTTATTGCCGCCTTTTTTAAAGAATCCAAAAATCCCTTTTTCTTCCTCTTCCTCATCAAAGCTCTTAAGTTCCGTCACAACACCCGCAAGCATATCACCAACTTCGCCAAGATCCTTCGTCTTTACGTTCTCAAGTGCGCTTTCCGAAAAATCAGCAATCTTCTTCTGAGCCCCTGCTCCATACTGAAGAATTGCGTTTGAGCTTCTCAGATCGATCTTCGCCGCAAAATCCGCTACCATCTTTTTTTCTTCCGGTGTGAGCACGTCCAATTCCTCAACCTGCTCTTCTTTGACTTCCACGACTTCTTCTTTTGTCTCCCCAAACGGATCCAAGGTCAAAACCGGCGCTTCCTGCATCATCTCATTGATATCTTGTCCCATAAGCTTATGTCCTCCTACTATTTAAAATCTTTTTCTTTATATCCTTCTCTTGCGAGCATCATCTGCAGAACTGAAATATCCGTTGACACGTCAAACGCAGCATCCTGAAACAAATCATCTAAAAGCTTTTCAAATGCAAGACTGATGGTATCGAGTGTATTCTCAATCTCCTGCATCGCATTCGTGATATTCTCCCCTTTTACTTCCAAAGCATCAAACTCACGGTACGCATTCACAAGCTTCAGTGTTGTCGGCATATAATAGTCCATAAACTTATCCATCTCTTTTTTCTGCTCCGGATGTTTTTTCACTGACTCAAAAATACGGCGCACAACCTGCTCCAATCTGTCTAACTTTTCAGAAATAACTTCACCCGGAATATCGTCATTCGCCTCACGGATTGTCCTGATATACTCATCTCCGGTACGAATCATCTCCAAAATCTCAGGTGACATCTTCTCTTCCTGTTCTTTTCTTTTCGCCTCTTCCATCTCCCTCTGCCGAAGCGATTCCTCCGCCTGCAGATAATAGTCATATGCAATCCGATTAATCATCAGGCACGTCTCCTGCTTGTCCATGTACGCTTCCCGAAACACTTGTTTCTGAATCATCTTTCGAAGATCTTTCCTCGTCTCTGTCTCTGACTGATTCGACTTTTCTGCCAATTCCTTAATCTCACAGAAACCTCTTCCATTCAAGATCTCCACGTACTTTCTAGCCCGTCTGTATCTCTTGCGATAATGATTTCCTGTCGCAGACAAAATGATTCCTGCAAGCATTGGAATCAAAAGCACTCCAGGCCCCAGAACGATCTCGGCAAGACTTGCTGTACCTATCATCTCTAAAAAGGTCTTTGTAACCAGCAGAGCGATAATCCCCACAGCCGAAACAATACTCAATATCGTTCCTGCCACAATGCGTGCTGTCCCTTTTTTGATCTTTGGCGCAAGCACCATATTGATCTGCTTTTTCCCTACCGGTCTTGCATAGTTTGTCTGATAGACATTGCTTTGCTGGTTGGCCTGCGCCTGCTTTCTCAGATTATCAGCCTGTCTTTTCTGGCTCTCCTCATACTGCCTTCTCACTTTTTCCTTATATATTCTCGCCTCATCCAGCGCCTGATTCACCGTCTGGTTAATTGTCTGGTTCAGGCGATCATAATTCATCGACTCCACAGCGTTTTGCACCGTCTCTTGGATCTGTCTTCCAAGATTTGAAAAATCATTATCATACATATATCCGTCATATCCTTCCTGAATCATTCTTTCGCTTTTCCGGCAAAGCACACCGGCTTTGCCGGAGCAAACATTCCTCTACTTTTCAATCACCGTCTCAATCCTCTTTTTCAGAATCTCCTCACCGATGATCCCAGCCATCCTCATAACTTCATTTCCTTGTTTCATTATAACAAATGTTGGTACAATTTGGATACTATAATCTTTTGCAATTTCAGTTTCTTTTTCAATGTCTATTCTGACGACTTCCAGCTGTTCCTTATAGACCTCTTCTATCTCATCCACAACCGGCATCATCATATTACATTTCGAACACCAGTGCGCAAACAGAACAATCAGTGTAACCTGCATATGCCACCCTCCCGGACACTAGTGTACAGCTCGCCCTTATGGTTTACATCTTGCATTCAAGATGTCGCAGACCTCTTCAAACGAGCGTCTAATGCATTTTAGCTTACATGTCAGTTTCCTGTTATCATAGCAAAACTGACAAAACGAATGTTTCCACTTTCCTTTCCCCATAAGGTTCTCCTGTTCTATACACATACTTTCTATATAGAATATGCCGAAAGCTTCGAACTATTTCCTCGCTGCGATCAACTTATGGATCGGATTGCCAAGACTTGAGAACTTCTGCTCGTATTCTGTCATAATATTCCCCACATTCATCTTTTCATCGTGATGCAGGTCATATGTATGTGCCAGCAATTTCCATCCTGCTTCCGCCACCTGTTCTAGGGAGAACTCAAACAGCTGGCTGTTATCTGTCTTAAATTCCACAACACCGTCTTGTGCCAGCACCTTGTCATACTGTCCAAAAAATCGAGTAGACGTAAGCCTTCTCCCGGCATGTCTTGCCTTCGGCCAAGGATCCGAAAAATTCAGGTAGATCTTTGCCACTTCGCCTTTTCCAAACACATCCGGCAGCGTGAAAGCATCCATACAGATAAAACGAATATTTTTCATATCACAAAATTCTTCTGTGTCGTATTTTTCCAATGCCCTCAGCAAAACACTCGAATATCGCTCGATTCCAATATAGTTTATCTGCGGATTCTGCTTGGCAAGATTCAAGAGAAACTGCCCTTTCCCCATTCCAATCTCAATGTGAATCGGGTTCTCATTTCCAAAGACCGTATGCCACTTCCCTTTTTGTTCTATCTCATTCTTTATTGCAACCGGATGGTTCTGAATCACATCATCTGCACCCGGAATATTTCTAAGTCTCATACTCTTGCACCTCATTCTTTTTTTCTCAGTATATCTCGTCGGAGATATATCGTCAATTTATAGTTGCATTATTTTCGCAAAACCCTTTTTTTATTTCTTCTACTGTGTTACATTATTCATATCAGCTTGCACAAAAGGAGGGTTCACAATGAATTCTATTATCAGCAAATTGTCAGAAATTGAGACAGCCGCTACAGCCATTGTAAAGCATGCCGAATCAGAAAAAGACAGGCTCGATCAAAAGATGCAAAAAGACCAACAAAGATTCGACGAAGATCTGGCTGCAAGCACAAAAGAAAAACTGGATGCAATCCAGCAAAATCTGACTTCTAAAATGAATACGCAGCTACAGCAGCTGCAGTCAGAAAGTGAGCGAACCATTCATTCACTCACAAGGGAATACGAAATCAAGCATGAGCAATACGCTCACGAAATATTGAAACGCATTACAGAGGTATAATTATGGGAAATCTACTATCATATAGTGGAATCGTAACAAAGATACATGCAATGCAGGCCAAGCTTTTAACAGATGACCACTTCCGGGAAATTGCACAATTGTGCAACGTTGCCGAGGTGGTCACTTATTTGAAGAAACTTCCCGCGTACGCAAAAGCCTTTGAAACTGTAGATGAGAATACACTTCACCGTGGAGATGTCGAGAAAATCCTCATCCAGTCCCTTTACAACGATTACTCCAAACTGTATCGTTTCTCGGGTCTGGAACACCAACGATTTTTAAGACTGTATCTCAAGCGCTATGAAGTTGATTTGATCAACTACTGTCTGCGAATTGTCTACAACCATTATGAGGAACCGTTTGATCTGAATCACAAAAAGCCGTTTTTTGACCGCTACTCCCAGATTTCAATCGACCGTCTGATTACTTCCAAGACCATGGAAGAATTAGTAGACAATCTGCAAGGCACAGAATATTACGCTCCACTGAAAATTTTACAGGAATCCGGGCAGCCCGTCGATCTGTTTGATTACGACCTCGCCCTCAACTTATATGAATTTACCTCCGTCTGGAAAGCGCGCAAAAAAACGCTCAAAGGATTGGAACTTAAGATTTTTACCCGCGACTGCGGAACGAAGATCGATTTGATTAATTTACAATGGATTTACCGTGCAAAAAAATACTATAACATGGATTCCATTCAGATTTACGCTTTTATCATTCCGGTTTATTTTCACATCAAACTTCCTGAGATAAAAACGTTGATCGAAAGCGAGTCATTGGACGAGTTCATGGAACTGCTCCGAAAGACTTATTACGGCAGACGGCAGCCCTTAGATCATGCATTTACCATTGAAAAGATGTATACGGACTGCCTGTCACGCCTGTACTCCACCGACCGCAGAGAACATCCGTATTCCATTGCTTCCATCAACTCCTATCTTTTCCAAAAAGAAGAGGAGCTAAGGAAGCTTACAACGGCATTGGAATGTATTCGCTATGGTCTGTCCGCTGGAGAAACATTAAAATATATAGGGGGTGTGAGACCACAATGATTGTAAAAATGAAATTTTTAAGTATCACCGGACCGAAAAATGACATTGACCGGGTAACGGATCTGTATTTCTCAAAATATGAGATTCAATTGGAAAATGCTCTTTCGGAATTAAAAACGGTCGATAACCTTCAGCCGTTTATCGAGATCAATCCATATAAAGATGCGCTGGAAAAGGCGAATCAGTTCGTCGGATATCTGTCTGACAAAGAATCTCTTCCGGAAGTTCCGCTTTCGATGGAGGAGCTGTTCCAGACAATCCGTACAGCAAACAACAACTATATGGATCTCAAAGAAAAAGAACAGAACCTGAAAGAGGAACAAGAAGCACTGCGAGACAAACTCAAAGTGATCGAACCGTTTTCAGGTCTCGAATGCAACATCCACGACGTGATGCAGTATCACTTTATCAAATTCCGTTTTGGGCGTGTTGCACTGAACTATTATCACAAAGTAGAAAAATATGTAAGCGAGGATCTTAATGTAATCTTTTTAGAGGGCGGAAGAGATACAAGCTACGTATACGGCGTATACTTCTCCTCCCGCTCCGATTCCGAACGCATCGACGCTATTTTAAAATCACTGCATTTTGAGCGTATTTTCCTGCCGGATGAGTATGATACCACGCCGACTGATGCGTGCCGCACACTGGAAAAAAGTATTCATTCGATTGAGAAAAAAATCCGGCATATCGACGAAGAGATTGCTGAGATTCTCTCAAAAGACAGCGCAAAACTTGTCTCGGCACAAAAACGTCTGCAGGTACTCGCCAAGAACTTTGATGTGCGAAAGCTTGCTGCCTGTGTGGAAGACAAACACGATAACTTCTTTATATTATGCGGATGGATGTCCGAGGCTGACATCAGTTCCTTCCTCGAAGACGTCAAGCACGATCCGAACCTGTTTGTAGTGGTGGAAGATGACCACGAGACCTATTTCGGGGAGCCTCCGACAAAGTTGAAGAACCCGAAGATCTTCAAGCCATTTGAGATGTTTATCCGTATGTACGGACTTCCGGCACACAATGAGATGGATCCGACGATTTTTCTCGCGCTGACTTACACCTTTATCTTCGGCGCCATGTTCGGAGATGTTGGCCAGGGACTCTGTCTCGCAATCGGGGGCGGACTGCTCTACAAATTCAAAAAAATTGATCTTGCGGGGGTCATCTCGCTTGCCGGTATCTTTTCCACCTTTTTCGGCTTTATGTTCGGAAGTGTATTTGGATTTGAAAATATCATCGAGGCAAAATGGCTGCATCCGATTTCAGCTATGACGAGCCTTCCGTTTGTCGGTCAACTGAACACCGTATTTATCGTTGCAATCGCATTTGGAATGGGAATCATTCTCCTGTCCATGATTTTCCAGATTATCAACTCCCTGCGGGCGCATGATTTAGAAAACGCATGGTTCTCACCGAACGGGGTCGCCGGACTGATTTTCTATGGCTCTGTCGTATTGGCGATTGTCTTGTTTATGACAGGTCACAAGATGCCTGCTAACATTTTGCTCGCCGTGCTTTTCGGTGTCCCGGTTCTGATGATGGTCTTCAAGGAACCGCTCGCAAAAAAACTTGAAAAGCGCACCGGAAAAACAGAAGGCGGAAAAGTCATGTTTTTTGTACAGGCATTCTTCGAATTATTCGAAACAATGCTCAGTTACTTTTCCAACACACTTTCTTTTGTGCGTATCGGCGCTTTTGCTGTCAGCCATGCAGCGATGATGGAAGTTGTACTTATGCTTGGCGGCGCCACACAAAACAGCAGTCCAAATTGGATCGTCATTGTAGCCGGCAACATATTTGTCTGCCTGATGGAAGGGCTTGTTGTCGGAATCCAGGTGTTAAGACTGGAATATTATGAAATGTTCAGCCGCTTTTATAAAGGAAGCGGACGCGAATTCAAACCATATAATCAGAAAAATGTATAAACTCAGGAGGTTTTCATTATGACTTTAACAGTAAAATTAACTCTTATCGTAACTTTAATCTTAAGCATCATTCTTCCTTTCGGATACTATCTGATCGGTGAGAAAAACAAAAAGCGCTACAAAAAGGCAATCGGCGTCAATATCTTCTTTTACTTTGGCGCTTTTGTAATTGCAGGCATTATGATGTTTGGCGGTTCTGCGCAGGCTGCTGATGCAGCTACAACTGCTGCTTCTACCGCCACAGGACTTGGGTATATCGCCGCCGCTCTCGTTACCGGTTTAGCATGTATCGGTGGTGGTATCGCTGTTGCCAGTGCTGCAAGCGCTGCTCTTGGAGCAGTCAGCGAAGACTCCAGCATTTTTGGTAAATCCTTAATTTTCGCAGGTCTTGCAGAAGGTGTTTGTCTCTACGGACTGATCATCTCCTTCATGATCTTAGGTAAATTGTAATTATGAAGATGTTTTTGATCAGTGATAATGTCGATACGTACACAGGAATGCGACTCGCAGGCGTAGACGGTGTTGTTGTACACGAACGAAGCGAGCTTCACGACGCCCTGCAGAAAGTTATGGATGACAAATCCATCGGTATCGTTTTGCTCACCGAAAAATTCGGGCGGGAATTTCCCGATCTTATCGATGAGATCAAGCTCAAACGAAAACTACCGCTGCTTGTCGAAATTCCTGACCGTCACGGAACCGGCCGTAAAAAAGACTTTATCACATCTTATGTAAATGAAGCCATCGGCTTAAAACTATAGTAAAAGAAGGTGAAATCTTGACAATCGAAGAAAAATTAAAGTATCTGCAGGATGCTTCCATGGAAGATGCCAGAGCAATGGGCAACGAGATTATAAGTGAACATCAGGAGGCTTTAGACCAGATACTAAAAGAGCATAAAGAGACTGCCATCCGTCAGGCGGAACTCACCTTAAAAACAGAGACCGCCAACGCCAGACAATCTTTAAATAAGGCCATGGCAAGAGCACAGATCGAACTCAAACGCGAACAGGGAAAATGCCAGACAGACTTAAAAAACCGCTTGTTCAAACGTGTTCTTGTACTTGTAAAAGAATATATGAAGACAGATGACTACAAAAAAATTCTGGAAAAACGCATTCAAAAATCACTGGATTTTGCAGATGGTGAAGAAATTCTGATCTACATCAATCCAAGTGATGCGCATTTGAAAGATGATTTAGAAGCAAAAACCGGCGCCTCCCTCACCGTAAGCCGAGAGGATTTTATCGGTGGGACACGTGCCGTCATGCAAAAACGACGTATTCTGATCGACTACTCGTTTAAATCAGCACTCTCGGAAGAATACGACAATTTCTTGTTTTTAGGAGGTGACAACTATGTTTAGAACCGGAACAATTTATGGAGTAAACGGTCCTGTCATCTATCTGAAAGGAAATACCGGATTTAAAATGTCAGAGATGGTCTATGTAGGGAAAGAAAGATTAGTCGGCGAAGTTATCGCACTTGATAAAGATAAGACAACCATTCAGGTCTTTGAGGAGACGACCGGGTTACGTCCGGGAGAGACTGTTGAGGCTACTGGAGATGCCATCTCCGTAACCCTCGCCCCGGGAATTCTCAATAATATATTTGACGGTATTGAACGTCCACTGGAACGCATCGCCGAAAATTCCGGTGCATTTATCAGTCGTGGTGTGAGTGTAGATTCGCTGGATAAAGAAAAAAAATGGAAGACACATCTGACGGTCTCTATCGGAGATTCCGTTCACGGAGGTGATATCATTGCCGAAGTGCCTGAGACAACGGCCATCGTGCACAAATGCATGGTGCCTCCACATATCAGCGGGATTATCACTAAAGTCATGCCGGATGGAGAGTACACAATTGATGAACCGCTCGTAACAGTCGAGCTAAGCTCCGGCGAGACGATCGACCTGACTATGACTCAGAAATGGCCGATTCGTGTTCCCCGTCCAACGCACCACCGTTTTCCTGCGTCCGTTCCGCTCATCACCGGACAGCGTATTCTTGATACGATGTTCCCGATCGCAAAAGGCGGCACCGCCTGTGTTCCTGGTGGATTTGGAACCGGAAAGACAATGACACAGCACCAGATCGCAAAATGGTCCGATGCCGACATCATCATCTACATTGGCTGTGGAGAACGTGGAAATGAGATGACACAGGTACTGGAAGAATTTACAAAACTGGTGGATCCTAAATCTGGCAATCCTCTGATGGACCGAACCACTTTGATCGCCAATACTTCCAACATGCCGGTGGCGGCCCGTGAAGCGAGCATCTACACCGGTCTCACACTTGCAGAATACTACCGTGATATGGGATATGATGTGGCAATCATGGCAGACTCCACATCTCGTTGGGCAGAAGCACTTCGAGAGCTCTCAGGACGTCTTGAAGAAATGCCTGCGGAAGAAGGTTTCCCTGCTTATCTGGCATCACGCTTATCTGCGTTTTACGAGCGTGCGGGCATGATGCACAACTTAAACGGAACTGACGGCTCTGTATCTATTATCGGAGCTGTATCACCACAGGGCGGCGACTTCTCTGAGCCGGTTACACAGAATACCAAACGTTTTGTCAGATGTTTCTGGGGGCTTGATAAGAGCCTTGCGTATGCGAGACATTTCCCGGCAATCCACTGGCTGACAAGCTACAGTGAATATCTGCTCGATCTCGCCCCATGGTATAACGAACACGTTTCGCCAAAGTTTGTCGACTACCGCAATCAGCTGATGGCTCTTTTGAATCAAGAGAGCAGCCTGATGGAAATCGTAAAATTAATCGGAAGCGATGTGCTGCCGGACGACCAGAAACTCGTTTTGGAAATTGCCAAAGTCATCCGACTGGGATTCCTTCAGCAAAACGCATTTCATGCAGACGACACTTGTGTCTCATTAGAAAAGCAGTTCAAGATGATGGAAGTTATCTTGTATTTATATCAGAAATCAAAAGCACTCATCACACTGAACATGCCGATTTCTGTTCTGAAAGAAGAAGATATTTTCGAAAAAGTCATTGCGATCAAATACGATGTGCCAAATGACAAACTCGAACTATTTGATGAATATATGAAAAAAATCGATGCATTCTATGACCGGATTATGGAAAAGAACGCATAAAGGAGGAGGATTTGTATGGCAATTGAATATTTAGGCTTAAGCAGCATCAACGGTCCTCTGATCGTGCTGGAGGGTGTACAGGATGCGTTCTTTGATGAGATCGTAGAATTTGTAGTAAACGGAAACGAGCGTAAGTTAGGTCGCATCATTGAGATTTACGAGGATAAAGCAGTTATTCAGGTATTTGAAGGGACTGAAAATATGTCTCTGCTCAACACCCACACAAAACTCACCGGACATCCGATGGAGATCGCCCTCTCACCGGATATGCTCGGAAGAACATTTAACGGAATCGGGCAGCCGATTGACGATCTCGATCCGATTACCTCAACGTTGACAAGAGATATCAACGGACTTCCGCTTAACCCGGTAAAACGTGAATATCCTAGAAACTATATCCGCACCGGTATCTCTGCAATCGACGGTCTGACCACACTGATTCGAGGACAGAAGCTTCCGATTTTTTCCGGAAACGGTCTTCCACACGACCAGCTTGCCGCTCAGATTGTAAAACAGGCTTCTCTCGGGGATGATTCCGATGAAGAATTTGCTATTGTATTTGCTGCGATGGGTGTCAAACATGACGTTGCGGAATTTTTCCAGCGCACCTTTGAAGAAAGCGGTGTATCCGACCACGTAGTCATGTTCCTGAATCTGGCAAACGATCCGGTCGTGGAGCGTCTTATCACACCAAAAGTAGCGCTCACCGTCGCAGAATATCTGGCATTTGAGCAGAACAAACATATCCTTGTCATTCTCACAGATATGACATCCTTTGCGGAGGCGATGCGTGAAGTATCCTCCTCCAAAGGCGAGATTCCAAGCCGAAAAGGATTCCCGGGATATCTTTATAGTGAACTCGCGACAATCTATGAACGCGCAGGAATTGTGGCAGGCGTCAACGGTTCGGTGACACAGCTGCCGATTCTGACAATGCCAAACGACGATATCACACACCCGATTCCTGACTTGACAGGATATATTACTGAAGGGCAGATTGTACTTGACCGTGCGCTCCATGGACAGTCCATCTACCCGCCAATCAACATTTTACCGTCCCTTTCCCGTCTGATGAAAGACGGTATCGGAGAGGGATACACTCGCGCGGACCATCAGGATCTTGCCAACCAGCTCTTTTCATCCTACGCCAAAGTAGGAGAAGCGAGAAACCTTGCCTCTGTCATCGGTGAAGATGAACTCTCCCCGATCGACAAAAAATACCTTGCCTTCGGAAAGGAATTCGAAGAACGCTATATCGGTCAGGGGCTGGAGGAAAACCGTACAATCGAAGAGACACTTGACCTTGGATGGGAACTTTTAAAAATGCTTCCAAGAGAAGAATTAGATCGTATTGACACAAAAATTTTGGAACAATTTTATGATAATCGTTCAGACTCATAGAAAGGGGGCGTTCTTATGGATCCTCGCACATTTCCCACAAAAGGAAATCTGATTCTTGCAAAGAATTCTTTGGCTCTTGCCAATCAGGGGTACGAACTTATGGATAAGAAAAGAAACATTCTGATCCGCGAACTGATGGAACTGATCGATCAGGCAAAGGACATTCAGGAACAGATTGATTCCACCTTCACACATGCATATAAATGCCTGCAGCACGCCAATATTGAACACGGTATCAGTCTCGTATCCCAACTTGCCTATACCGTCCCAATTGAGGATTCTATCAAGATTAAAAGCCGAAGCATTATGGGAACGGAAATTCCACTTGTGGATTACACTCCGGATGAGAATCAGCCGACTTACTCTTTCAGTACAACTGATGAGTCAATCGACCGTGCACGCGAAGCATTTCGCAAAGTAAAAGAGCTTACGATCAAATTATCCATGATTGAGAATGCAGCCTACCGGCTTGCGACCAATATTAAAAAAACACAAAAGCGTGCAAACGCTCTGAAAAATATTACAATTCCGACCTATACCACTTTAGTATCTTCCATTTCCAATGCTTTGGAGGAAAAAGAACGTGAAGAATTCACACGATTAAAAGTGATAAAGCAGCGGAAAATATAATAGAATACACTATTCTATTCAAAAATGGAGCGAACTTTCTATTCACAAAGTTCACTCCATTTGCATGCTCCGCATATTTCTTTTCTCTTCCCCTGAAGTAAGATTCGTTCTGATACCAGTTTAGAAAAAGTATCCCAAGTCAAAACTGTACCTTCTTCCAAACCACAAAAAGAAAGCACTTTCTGATCATATGCCCGAACAAGATCCGGCGTATTACAGCTTCCATTTTCTAAATTGGGGCATTTCTCGCAGATAACATCTGCATGCGTAATAATTTGCAAAGAAGGATTCTCTTGCATCTGTTCTAAAATCTTTCCCATATGCGCCACAAACAAATCACTATATCCTTCTCCTTGAAAAAATGCAAGGCACATTCCATGATGTGCCCGCAATAAAATCGGTTGCTTTTCCATAATCTCTCACTTTTTCAACTTAAAACTCAAACACTGCAACACCATATGGCGGTAAATCATAAGCAAATGAAAATGGTCTTCCGTCACATTCTTTTTTCACACTCTTATAAATCTCAGGACGTACTTTTCCCTCTCCACCATATTTCTTTTCATCACTGTCCAAAATCAGCTTATACTGCTTTCTCCTTGGAACGCCAACACGATATTCCGTTCTTTCCATCGGAGTAAAATTACATACAAACAAAAGATTCTTCTTGCCGTCTTTAGAATGTCTGATAAAGCTGTAGATACTTCTCTCCGCATCATCTGCATTCACCCATTCAAATCCTTCCGGTGAACAGTCTAATTCATACATCGCCTTATTCTTTTTATACAAATGAAGCAAATCTTTTGTAAATTCCTGCAACTGTCTATGCCAGTCTTCTGCAAGAAGAAACCAGTCTAATTCACGCGCTTCACTCCATTCCTGAAGCTGAGCAAAATCCTGTCCCATAAACAACAGTTTTTTACCAACATGTCCCATCATAAACGCATATCCGACTTTCAGGTTGGCAAATTTATCAAATCCAAGCCCAGGCATCTTATTTAGCATAGAGCACTTCAGATGCACCACTTCATCATGCGACAATACAAGAACATATTTTTCGCTATACGCATAACTCATGGCAAATGTCATCTGATTGTGGCACCCTTTTCTAAAATAAGGATCCAGTTTCATATACTCTGTAAAATCATGCATCCAACCCATGTTCCATTTTAAACTAAATCCAAGTCCATCATATTCCGCTGGCGCTGTTACTTTTGGCCAAGCTGTAGATTCCTCGGCAATCATGACAACTCCCGGATTTCTTCCAAGAACCACTGAATTCAAATGCTTAAAAAATTCGATTGCTTCAAGATTTTCATTGCTGCCGTATTTATTTGGAACCCACTGACCTTTTTCTTTTCCATAGTCCAAGTACAGCATAGATGCAACTGCATCTACTCGCAAGCCATCTACATGATAATGCTCTATCCAAAACAGTGCATTTGCAATCAGGAAATTTTGAACTTCTGACTTTCCATAGTCAAAAACCTTTGTTCCCCAATCCGGATGTTCTCCCTTTCTCGGATCTGCATACTCAAAGGTCGGTGTTCCATCAAAATCAGCCAGTCCATGTGCGTCTTTCGGAAAATGCGCCGGCACCCAGTCAAGAATTACTCCAATCTTATTCTTATGGAAATAATCAATCATATACGCAAAATCTTCCGGTGTCCCGTATCTTGAAGTCGGGGCATAGTATCCTGTCACCTGATATCCCCAAGATCCGTCAAAAGGATACTCAGCAATACCCATCAGCTCAATATGTGTATATCCCATCTCTTTGATATACTCTGTAGCTGCTTTGGCAAACTCTCTATATGTATAGAATCCGTCATCCTCTCTGCCCGGATGCCGCTTCCATGAACCGATATGCGCCTCGTAAATTGACATCGGCTCTTTATGATGATCCCAAGTTAATCTCCGCTCCATCCACTTGCTGTCTGTCCATCTAAGAGCACTGATATCCGTCACTTTCGATGCATTCCCCGGTCTGAGTTCTGCATAATTGGCAAATGGGTCCGCTTTATAAATATGATCCCCTTTGTATGTTTGAATACAATACTTATACAGTGCTCCTTCCTGCACATCAGGAACAAAACATGTATAAATACCAAGTGGCTCTTCCCTCTTCATCGGGTTCTTGTCGGCATCCCAATCATTAAATTCGCCAACTACCGAGACTTTCTCCGCATGTGGCGCCCATACTGCAAAATAAACACCCTGTTTTTCACCATCATTTACAATGTGAGCTCCTAGTTTTTTATAAATCTCATAATGAGTTCCCTGACCAAACAAATAATGGTCTAATTCTCCGATTTCGTATGCTTTTGTTTTATTTTTTTCCGCCATACTTTCACCTTCCCAGTTTATTTGGTATATACGTCTATTATACTTTAGCCACACATAAAAAGAAAGAGTTTTGTCACCAAAACTCTTTCTTCTTATTATCTAAAATCCTGTTCCTGCAAAACAATTCTTGAAGACTTGTTTTTCTTCTTACCAAATAATTTCTTTAGGAAACGTTTAAATGTCATTTTCTGAGAATGTGCAATCGCATCATCCATGATTTCTTTTACATCCGCAACTGTAACAATGCTCTCTTCTCTTTGCATAAGATCAATCCTGCTATATAATGCCAAAATTCCCATCTCATCAATCTTATATCCATTTTCTTTTGCATAAGTCTGAGCGAATGTTACCAGCTCATCATTGATAAATACCGGCAGTTCCAATCTGGACGTAAATTTTTTCTTAAAGTCCGGATATAATGCCAACATCTTATCAAGTGGTCTGCGCTCTTCCTCTAAAACTACAAGTAATTCTCCAGTCTGTTCTTCCATAAGATCATTCAGCTCTAAAACTGTCTTTTTATTCAGTTTCGATGCACGCTCAATGATAATCGCTCCACCATGCAGCTTCTCAATAATATGTGAAACATCTTTCTTATTCAATGATTCCGCTGTGACAATTCCAACTTTCCCTTGTTTCAGCTTTCTGTTCTTTTGAATTGCCTTCACAATGTCTACCGCCAAAACTGTCTTTCCAGAGCCTTTGCGCCCTACAACAAGCAAGTTGGCTGTTCGAGATGTTCCATATCTCGTTCTGCATCTCTTGTCGTTCTCCAATACATCTACAATCTGCTCACTCATGCCGTGAACAGGAACAAAATAAGAGAATAATTTTTTCTGTTCTTCTGTCAGACCCGCTTTAATTCCAATCTCACTTTGCGCTTCCAGATCATAGCGTCCCTGCACGATAAAAGCAGTATCAAATGGTGAAGACGGCTCCGGACGTCTCTGTTCTTCTTTTTCCAAAGGCTCCTCTACTACTGTGTCATTCATCAAAGCTTTGGCAGAAATTGCAATCGCTTGTGTGTCTCCAAGCTTAATTCCTTCTGATTCCTCAATCTCTTCGATTTCTTCAATCTCTTCAAAATCTTCTGATTCTACTTCTTCAAAAGCTTCCTCGTCAAAACTTTCTTCATCAAACGGATCTTCCTCTACTTCTTCTGGTTCTGCTTTCTCTTCTTCCTGAACTGATTCTTCTGCCGATTCCTCGATTGGTTCCTCTTCCTTCGTTTCCACTGTTTCGACTGTTTCTTCCTCCATTGTTTCCAATGGTTCAACAGCTTCTTCCTCCGGCACTTCCACTTTCTCGCGCCTTGCCTTATTCTGCTTAATCTCAGCCGCTTCAGCTTCCAGTTCTTCCATCAACTGTCTGATATCATCTGGAAGAATACTTTCTTCTTCCACTTTTTGAGATTCCAGTTTCTCTTTGTCCCGTCTTGCTCTTTCTTGTTCTTCTTGAATTAATTGAGCATTTTCTTTTTGTTTCTCTTCCCAATTCTGTAGAATCTCTTCCACGCTCATTTTAGAACTTTGAGAAAAAATTTCTTTGCTCACATCTTCATCTTCTGTTTCATCCAGCACTTGTGGCTCCTCGCTTGCTTCCGCCTCTTCCTCTGCTGGTACTTCCTCGATAATGTCTGTCTCTTCCTCTGCTGGGGCTTCCTCGATAGTCTCTGCCTCTTCCTCTGCTGGAGCTTCTTCGATAATCTCTGTCTCTTCCTCTGCTGGAGTTTCTTCGATAGTCTCTGCCTCTTCCTCTGCTGGGGCTTCCTCGATAGTCTCTGCCTCTTCCTCTGCTGGAGCCTCCTCGATAGTCTCTGCCTCTTCCTCAACTGACTCTTCTTCTGCTACCGGTGTCTCTTCTATTTTTTCTGCTTCTTCTGCAGAAACTGCTTCCACTTTCGTTGTATTCTCTAGTGAAATCGCTGCATTCACTTCATCAACTTTCATTTCCACAGTCGGTTCTTCCACATTTTCAACTTTCTCTTCTTTCTTTTCGGCAACTGGCTCCACCTTTTTTACTGGTTTCTTTTCATCATTTCTATGATTATATTTCTCCTGCTGCAAAGGTGTCAAAGGTTTATATTTCATCTTTAATTCCATAGCCTGATATACATACTTTCCTTCACTGAACCATAGAATTAAATCATCACATTCTTCCAGGCATTCCGCCACCATACCCGCTTCGTGGTACAATTTCGCCAATTCATATGCCCATTTTTCCACATACTCGGCTTTTTTAAACTCTTCCAACGCTTCAATCTGCTGTGATAACGGTGCATTTTGGCTTTTCAAAATCTTATATCTCAAAATATATTGATTCGGATCTTTTGGAGCCATGGCAATAAACTCTTCATAACAGTCTGTTGCCTCTCTTACATCGTTCAATTTTAATGCCAGTGTTCCAAGACGATATACAATCTTTCTGCTTCCCGGAGCTCTGTCATATGCTATAAATAAAATCTCCCTACTCTTCTCATATTCTCCATTATACTCATAAATCTCACTTGCTGTACAAAGCATCGCTGCATTCTTAGCCTTACGCCAATCGATACTGTCTGCTATCTCCATCGCTTTTTTATATGATTTTTGTTCCATATACTCAAGCATCTGCTCTGTTCTTACTCGATATTCGTATTTATCCAAAGTATTCACCCCTATTATTATTTCTATGACCTTTCTATCTAGTCGAATTTTAGCTTTCTATATTCTGTTTTATTTTATCACAGGAGATAACCAATGTCAAAAAGATGTAACAAAAACGTAATAAAAATAAGGTTATCTTAAACTTCTATAAGATAACCTTATTCTGTATTTTATTGTTATTTTTTTATTTATTATTTCGGAGGAATATATCAATTATAAAACCTGTTGCCTTTTTTCACTTTATATGCAATTTATAACTCAAAGTTTCGATTATTCTTATTCTCTAATCCTAATCTGTTTTTCTGATGTTTCTTTACACATCTTATAACTGCTTTGAAGCTATGTGGTATTCCTCTTTTCAATATGTCTGCAAATATTTAATCTTCTGCTCCAGATGTTCTACTCTCCGAATAAATTCTTCTACTTGCTCTCTTTCTCTGGATTATACTCTATGGTAAAGGCTTTCATCACAGGTTCTTACATTTGCCATACCACCAACATATTGAATTGTAAATTCCGAACTATCCATTGGACTAAGCCTCCTTCTTTCTCCTATTTTCAGAAAATCTGTTTCTTTCAAGCTTTCTTACTTAAAAATCCTAATTCCCATCTCAGATTCTCTTTTCACCCCTCTTTTTATTTCCTTTCTCGTCAGATATAAAACGGATTTCAAAATTCTTTCTTACTTGAGAATATTAAATTTTACTTTCAGAAATTCTTCTTTTAGAAACCTTTTTGTTTTCTGAATCTCTTTTGTTTTGTTGAGTTTATAATAACACCACAGTCTTTATTTGTCAATACTATTTTTCTAAAATATTTATATTTTTCCATTTTTATATATGTGCCATTTAATTATCTGAATATTTTATATTTTCAAGAAAATATATACTCATAAATCAAGCTTTTCAAACACATCCTGTCTCTTGCGTACCTTCGAAAAATCTGTTTTTTGTTCTGCCAGTACCTTCCCTGCTCTCCCTTTTCTTTTGAAACAGGTTCTGAAAATTCTTTGTATCCACGCAACCGGAAGGAATATCGGATACTTTTCTAAATATTTATACTGCAATTTAATCGTTTCATACGGAAGAAAAATCGCAGTAAGCCATACCTTCACCTGTCCTATCCACACTTTTCTATCGGAAGACGCCACATTTTGAATCCAATAGTTTTCCATAGTCCCATAAATTCCGCTATCAACCATCAATTCTGTCAGCTGGTCATAGAACGCATCGCTTTGCCCTTTTTCAAACCAAATATTCGCAAGTTTCTCCATATGATGTAAAAACGCTTTCAGACCTACTTTAGCAAGTTCCGTTTCAACATAATCCCAATCCATCTGATCTTTCATTTTCTTCTCAAACTGCCAAATATCAACAATGGAGCGAATTCCACTTCCGCCATTTTGAAAATGTTTGGCCATATGAACAATCACATAGACATAAAAATCCTCCCAGCTGTATTGCTGTATATATTTTTTCCCTTTCTCTGGTTTTGCTTTCTCCCAAGGATTTTTATAATACGAAGCAAACTGGCTGTTCTGTCCCACCAGACAATAGTGCATCTCAATATTCATAAACGGCTTTCGGAAATACACATGATGGTGATCGTCCCGATGATCACAATAATATCCAAGTTGCTGCAGAATCTCTTCTACTTCCTTTTCCTGCTCCAGTCGAAACAAAAGATCAAGATCCGCCATCATTCGCAGATCTGTCTTTGGATAACATTGCTTTAAAAAAATTCCTTTCAAGGGAATACAATAAATACCATTCGCCTCAAAAGCCTGCAAAAGCTCCTCTAAAGAAAAATGTTGTACCGTATCTCTTGCAGTTTCCATCTGCCATGCCTGCTCATACTTTTTTCGAACCTCCTGAGGAATTTGTTCCTTTCCCGAAATCTTATCTATTCCATGAGCCACAACCGCCTCAATCTTGTGAAATTTACAAATTCGATATAGCTTTTCCCAGTCCACGCCCTCATGTATCGTTGGCACTTCCCCTCCGGCAAGACTATATCGTATAATTTCAAACAGGTATCTGCACGCTTCTGCTCTACTCATAATCCACCTCTTTAAACTTTCTATTTTCAATCCGCACTGCCCGATCACAGCACTGTACTCCAGCCGCAGTGTGAGAAATACAAATAATTGTCTTTGTATTCATCTTTTTCAAATTCTGCAGTACATTCCATTCTGTCTCTTTATCCAAAGATGCAGTGCACTCATCCAACAAAAGAATTGGGGCATCATCCAAAATCGCACGTGCTATCGCAATCCGTTGAATCTGTCCCATAGAAAGACCTTCTCCACGCTCCGATAAAACAGTATCCAGTCCATTTGGCAATGTTTCAATATAATCCCATATGCAAGCTGCCCTTGCAGCTCTTTGAATTTCTTCATCCGTCACTTTCGGATTACAGAATGTAATATTTTCCCGTATTGTTCCTGACATAATCATATTCCCTTGCGGAACATAAGAGAATACAGTTCGCGTTCCCGCATCAATCTCCACTTTGCCGCATTCAGTTTCAAAATACAACTTACCACTGTCGCAAGGCATCAGATGCAAAAGCAGCTTCATAAGCGTGCTTTTTCCAATCCCCGACTCGCCTACGATTGCAATCAAATCTCCTTTCTGCACACGCAGAGACGTATTTTCGAGAACAGGTTCACCACCCGCATATGAAAAAGTAACTTTCTCTGCTACAATCGCATGAAACTCCTTATAGAACTTTTGGGCATCCAAAATTTTGGACTCCGCCTGCTCATCTATCATCGCTTCCAACTCCATAAGTCGTTCTGCTGAAGCCTGCATACTGTAATATTGAGGTATTAAGCCGGAAACGTTTCGAAATGGTGCTTTGATCTGTTGAATAATCTGTAAAAACGCAGTCAACGTACCAAATGTCATGATTCCCACAGAGATTTGTAATGCTCCCCACGCAAGCGCTGCATAATACCCTGCTGTGAACAACACATATACCATCGTATTTGCCAGATTACTGATTGTATTTCTTTTAATCCGCACTTTATAATTATCCTTTTGAAATTCATCCAATTTACCACCAACAGCATGCTCATTCACAAAAGATTTAATAACAATCAAGTTCTCCAAACACTCCTGCATATAGGAACGCACAATGCCATTCGTCCTTTGCACTTCTTTATGCAAATACTTGAAATGTCTGCTGTAAATTCTGCTGAATACACAGACAAGCCCGCCAATCAAAAGCACCAATCCTGTAAAACGCGCATCAATAGAAAACAAAACAAATAAGCCCGCCGCAATTTTCGTCAGCATAGAAATAGCTTGCGGAATCAATGACACAACTCCACCGACCACAATATCTACATCACTTGTCAATCGATTAAGTATCTCCCCGGAATGGATTTTACTGACTTCCTGATATTGTTTTTTCAAAATCATAGAAAAAACACCTTGTTTGATACGCATCTCAATTTTAGTAGTGACACGAATTCTCAGATTACTGCTTGCAATGTTCAGAACTGCCTGCAATAAAATCAGCATAACAAGAAAAAGCACTTGAAGCCACACACTTCCTTCTCTGCTTCCGGTTGCAATATCAAGAAGGCAGCTTGACACCAGCGCAAGCAAAATGAAACTTCCCGCAATCAGTCCGCTAAATACTGCCAACAAAAGAATCCATCCTAACGAACTCCTACTATAACTATATATCCATTGAAGAGAGGATATTTTTTTCTTTTCCATCTTTATTCTTCCAAAACTCCCGCTTCTCTTAATTTAGCCAAAAAGGCATCCAAACTTTTCTTTGCCTGTTCGTATTCAATTTCATACATTTCCATTAAATTAATCATTCCATGAAATGCTTTCGCAGCCTCTCCAACCGGTACAACAACTGCACGATCTCCAACTTGATGTTTTAAAAATCCTTTTTTTGCTCTCATCTTTTTGTCCTCCAATCTCTTTTCCCATCCAATTCTATCACAGCCCCATGCATAACAAACGCCGAATTTCTTTATCCGATATTAAATTCTTCCAATAATTTTTTCCGGTAATTTTCATCAGTTGTTGCTTTCATAATCTCCTCTTGTCTTCCAAGTTGTATTAACGTAGCATATAGAGCATTGATTCCTTCTATTTCCTGCACTCTCTTCTCTACTTCTGCCTGTACTCTCTTCTCCACTTCTGCCTGTACTCTCTTCTCCACTTCCGCCTGCACTTTTTCTTCTACTCTTGCCTGTACTCTCTTCTCTACTTCTGTCTGCACTTTTTCCTCAATTCTCTGCTCCAACTTGTCTCCCATAATTTCCATCAATGCATCACATACCATACTATCATCCTCCATAAATTTCTCTTCATTTGCTCGCGCGATAATATTCATCGCCGACTGATACCATGTATTCTCGCTGTGTTTTCTGTAATCCTTCACCAAATCTTCCAGCATCTCTTGACTTTCTAATTTGTTTGTCAAACCACGCAGCCAAAGATTTTCTTTTGGTGATAATTGACTTCCGACCACAATTTGAATCGGAATAAAATCACCGCGCACATAATAAATTCCGTCTTCCTGCTTCTCCACCTGATATCCTCTGACTTCTCTCAAATGCTTGATCAATTTTCTTGGATATCCTAACCCGAATAACGTGATTGTCACTTCACTGATTGGTATCTCGTCAGTTGTACCGGTGTCCGACTTATAAAAACACGCATATCCGTATATCTTATAAAAGGTATCTATACTGATATAATCTGTCGGACTTTTATATTCCACCAGATTGTACTTTTGAAAAATACGTCCGATATTTTTCTGAACCTTATGTTTCTGCTCGTTTTTGATTACAAGCACATCAATCAACATTGGTTTTGTCGAAAGCTGATGCTCATCCTCAAAGATCAGATATTTTGCTTCCTCCTGCAGTTCAATCTGAGCCGTCGCATAAAACGCAGGGTGCCATTGCAGATACTCTTCTTTCTGCGTCTTCTCTTTTGTCTTACTCATATAAAACCTCCTCTTATGAAATTGTTCAGGAGATTCCCTTCTTCGAAAACTCCTGCTTGTAAATTTGTAATTTGAAAGCATGAATTTTCTGAAAGGACGGATTCTCTTAAAATCCGCTATATGAAATGTATTAGATGCCGGCCAAAACCGGCTAGATAAATAGAAAATAGAATGCTTTTTTTCATCATAACATTGAATTCTTTCACTTGCAATGAGTTTTTAGTTTCCTTTTAATTCTTCAAATGTTTCTCTCCTGTTTCTCATTTTCAATTTCTTTTTGCAGGCATTTGATAAAACAGATTCTGAACATGTATCATAATCGTACATTCCATCCCCCTCCTTCCACCGGTTATAAATATAGAGTATCAGAAATTATAAAGTGTTGCATGAAGATTATTTTTTCATACACAAAGAGAGAGCGTGCTGCTCTCTCCCGTTACAAAATACTATTCAATTTTGTCATCGTTCTTGGCAATGCATCTTTCGCATTCTTCCAAGGCTCATCTTTAAATCGATAATCAAATTTATCGATAAACCAACTTAAGTCTTCATGTACGCGTTTCATATTTTCTAGATACATTCGGTTCAATTCCGTTATAAAAAACTCTAACAGCTCTCCTCGCAGTCGCTCCGGCGCCATCTCATATAACATGCCATAATGTTTTGTGCAAAATCCCTTTGATGATTGAAACAATTTGCGAAACTCTTCTTCTTTCTTGTAAAGATAGAAAATTGTTCCTAAATAATTTTGAAATGTGCTTTCAATCTTATCACATACAAAGCAGGAATGTTCCAACCCTTTCACATAACTCAAAAGTTCGGAAGGCTCTGACTTTTTCTTAAAAAGAGAAACTGCCTTTACAGATTCATTTTGTTTTGCTTCTATCTCTTTCATAGATTTTTCCATATGTGTCTTCAACATCAGAGCAAGTCCGAGGCGGTCTGGCATTTCTTTCAACATTGCAACATGTCGCGCACAAAATCCTACCTTGTCACTTTCCAGTCTGCGGTCATCTGTCATATATGTTGAAGGACGAAGTGTATATTCTAACGCTTCCTGCTCCAGTTTTTTATATATGTTACACAGAGGACATTCACAGTCCTCTGTGAACGCATCATTTACAGGTATCGTATATAATTTTTCTTTCACGCTTATCCTCTATAGTAATTAATCAGACATCCTTTTAAGATGATTTCTCTTTCATTATCTGTCAAATCACCCAACTTCAGTGTAATCTCTTTCAAACTGTCCCCAACCACATATGCTTTCACAGCGTCTGTCTTATCTTCCACTGCTTTTCTCACATCCGGCACGAAGATATAGTCCCCGTTTTTGAAACTTAACTCTGTATCTTTTTCTTCTGTGATAAACGGGAGCATACCCCAGTTGATCAAGTTCGAACGGTAACGTTTTGTCGCATATTCATTTGCGATATTTGCCCATCCTCCAAGTACTTTCTGACAGGACGCTGCCTGTTCACGTGCAGAACCATCTCCCGGTTTCACCGCGAAGATCGTACTTCCGACACCGATGTTGCCTTCGCCCACTTCCGGATAAGATGCACGGATTGTCTCCATAACCGGTTTTAATTCTTCCAGCACTTCTAATGGACACTGATTTGCCTCGATTGCTTTCTGTGCTTTCTGCACTTCTTTTGCACGTCCCACATATGCAGGATCTTTACGCGACAATGCAAACTCTGCAAGTCCAAGTGGGTTAGAACGGTAAGAAGAAGTCTCTCCTGATGGGATCAACTCATCTGTTGTCGTAACCGGATCGTGAATCTCAGATACCACTTTCAAGACCAGATTTTCCGGTAATGCTGACATTGCCGGCCAGTCTTTGATGTTTGGTCCAAACTGAATCTCAACACTTGGATCTGCAACACCTTTGCTGTCAAACACACGGTTTGCATAAATGCTCTTATCAAAATGATATTTCGGAGCTTTGTATTCTCTGTCCATCACATCAGCCGCAGAAGTTAAGAAACCTTTATTTGCCGCTGTCGCAGCGATAGAACGCGCATCCATAAGTGCCACAGAAGAAATCTGTCCGCTCTGCAATTTAGAACCCTCACGGTTCGGGAAGTTTCTTGTAGAGTGGCGGATACTGAATGCATTGTTAGCAGGTGTATCTCCAGCGCCAAAACAAGGTCCGCAGAACGCTGTTTTCACGATTGTTCCGGCTGCCATCAGATCTGCAACCGCTCCGTTTCTCACAAGCTCCATATATACCGGTGTACTTGCCGGGTATACACTGAATGTAAATGCATCAGAACCGATATTTTTCCCTTTAATGATCTCTGCTGCCGCACAGATATTTTCAAATCCACCACCGGCGCACCCTGCGATAATTCCCTGTTCTACATAGAGTTTCCCTTCGCGAATCTTATCCTGCAGCGAATACTCAACCGCACCGTCAAGACTTACGAGCGCTTTCTGCTCTACATCGTGTAAAATATCTTTTAAGTTCGCATTTACCTCGTCAATCGTATATGTATTGCTTGGGTGGAATGGCATCGCAATCATCGGTTTGATCTTACTCAAATCCACATAAACAAGTCCGTCATAGTACGCTGCCGCACCCGGATTCAGTTCTTTATACTCTTCACTTCTTCCGTGAGTCTCATAGAATTCTCTGATTGTCTCGTCAGTCTTCCAAATAGAAGAAAGGCAGGTCGTCTCTGTTGTCATAACATCAATTCCGATACGGAAGTCCGCGCTTAACTTGTCCACACCAGGTCCGACAAATTCCATTACTTTATTATTTACATATCCATTTGCAAATGTTGCTCCAATGATTGCAAGCGCCACGTCCTGAGGTCCCACTCCGACAGATGGCTCTCCGTCTAAGTAAATCGCAACAACGCCCGGCATCTTAATATCGTACGTCTTATTCAATAACTGTTTTACAAGCTCCGGTCCGCCTTCACCCATCGCCATTGTTCCAAGCGCTCCATAGCGAGTATGGCTGTCAGAACCAAGAATCATCTTTCCGCCGCCTGCAAGCATCTCTCTTGCGAACTGGTGGATGACTGCCTGATGTGGCGGAACATACATACCGCCGTATTTCTTTGCACAGGTAAGTCCAAACATGTGGTCATCTTCATTGATTGTTCCACCTACGGCACACAGACTGTTATGGCAGTTCGTCAGAACATATGGGATTGGGAACTTTTCAAGTCCAGACGCTCTTGCGGTCTGAATGATTCCGACAAATGTGATATCGTGCGAAGTCAATTTGTCAAATTTAATCTTTAATCTCTCCATATCGGAAGAAGTATTGTGTGCTTCTAAAATGCTGTACGCAATTGTGTTTTTTGCAGCTTCTTCTTTTGTGACCTGCTGTCCTGTCTTTGCTACAACAGCTGCCTGTGCATCATTCACATCTTCGATAATTTCTGTACCATTCAGTAAATATGCACCATGTTCATATAATTTTATCATTCTACTGTTCCCTCCTACGTCTTATTATTTGTTCATTATAGTATTCTACTCTTTTGATTGCAAGAATTTCAGATGATTCGATACCATCATAGCGATTTTAAATGTGAGCGCATCGTCAAATACCCGGACATCTAACCCTGTCAGCTTTTGAATCTTCTCAAGACGGTATACCAATGTATTTCTATGTACATAAAGCTGCCGCGCCGTTTCCGAGATATTTAGATTATTCTGGAAGAACTGATTGACCGTACTCAGAGTCTCCTCATCGAACTGATCCACCGCTTTTCCGTCAAACACTTCCTGTAAAAACATGTCACACAAAGATACCGGGAGCTGATGAATCAGACGACCGATACCCAGTTCATTGTATGCAAGAACATTTTTCTGCTCATAGAAAATCCGCCCCACATCCAGCGCCATGCCCGCTTCTTTGTATGACTTTGATACATCTCGTAGCTGATTTACGATCGTGCCATATGCCACCCTCATGTTGACCATCGCTTCCATCGTCAATGTATCGACAATGGATTTTGCAATCATATTCAGTTCTTTATATCCTTCGGTCGTCTCCAACGCCTTAATCAGGATAATATGCCCTTCATCGACTGAAGTTACAAAATCTTTAGAGCCGGTTGCATAGAGACCTTTCATCGTCTCAAGAACGATATTGTCCGTCTCATTTTTCGGTTCAATCAAGAATACAACTCTTCTTCGCTCCACTTCAATTCCAAGCTTTTTTGCCTGATTAAAAATATCCACAAGCAGAAGATTATCAAGCAATAAATTCTGGAAAAAATGATTCTTATCCAAACGTTCTTTATATGCGTGTATCAGGTTTTGGAACTGACTGATACAAAGTCTTCCGATAATCGCAACCTGCTCTACAACCTCATGAAGCGCAAGGACATACACTGCATCATAGTTATCTCGAATCAGGAAAAATGCCTCATCTTCACATACCTGCTCATCTTTTCCTTCTTTCAGAAATTTGTCTACTCCAGCCTTAATTCTATCCTCGTTCATTCCCGCAATGGCAAGGCATTTTCCCTCCATACTCCACACGGAACAATCCACCCCCATAATCTCATGTATATCATTGATGGGCTTGTGCAATATTTGATTCGATAACAACTTATCACTTCCTTTTTTACATTTAAAGCCAAAGCTGCTCCGTTGCAACTCTGGCTTTTTTTCTTATAATCTCTTTAACAATTCTTCTCTTTCTTTTTCAAAACCAGGTTTTCCAAGTAAAGCAAACATATTCTTTTTGTAGCTTTCCACACCCGGTTGGTCAAATGGGTTCACCCCTAAAATATAACCACTCACGCCACAGGCGAATTCAAAGAAGTAAAATAACTGTCCAAGATAGAATTCGTTCTGCTCTGGAATTGTCACCATTAAGTTCGGTACATTTCCATCTGTATGTGCTAAAACAGTTCCGTTCATCGCACTCTTATTGACGAAATCAACTGTCTTTCCTGCAAGATAGTTCAGACCATCCAAATCCACCGGCTCTTCTCCGATGAAAAGCTCCTCTGTTGCTTTCTCCACATTCAATACCGTCTCAAACATAATACGGCTTCCATCCTGAATGAACTGTCCCATAGAGTGAAGATCTGTTGTCAAATCTACAGATGCAGGGAAAATACCTTTCTGGTCTTTTCCTTCACTTTCTCCGTAAAGCTGTTTCCACCATTCAGACACATAGTGAAGACTTGGCTCGTAGTTCGCAAGTACCTCAACTGCTTTTCCTTTACGGTGTAAAATATTACGAATTGCCGCATACTGTAATGCACCGTTTTCAGCAAAATCATTTTCTAATGCTTCTTTTCTTCCAGCCTGTGCACCTTCCATCAATTTCTCGATATCTGCACCGCTTACTGCGATTGGAAGAAGACCTACTGCTGTCAATACAGAGAAACGTCCTCCGACATCATCCGGAACAACGAATGTCTCGTATCCTTCCTCATTAGCAAGGTTCTTCAATGATCCTCTCGCTTTATCTGTTGTCGCATAAATTCTCTTTGCAGCTTCCTCTTTTCCATATTTTTTCTCCAACATTTCTTTGAAAATACGGAATGCAATTGCAGGCTCTGTTGTTGTTCCTGATTTGGAAATCATATTTACAGAGAAATCTCTGTCTCCGATTACATCGATCAGATGTTTGAGATATGTGCTGCTGATGCTGTTGCCAACATAATAAATCTCAGGTGTCTTTCTAATCTCTTTTGAAACAACATTGTAAAAACTATGTCTTAAAAATTCAATTGCAGCTCTGGCTCCCAGATAAGAACCACCGATACCGATTACGAGCAATACCTCGGAATCATTTTTAATCTTCTCTGCCGCTTTCTGAATGCGTACAAATTCTTCTTTATCATAATCAACCGGCAAATCAATCCATCCAAGGAAATCATTCCCTGCTCCTTTTCTGCTTAAGAGCAATTCCTTTGCATCCATTGCCAACTTGCTCATATAATCTACTTCATGTTTTGCAACAAATGTACTTGCTTTTGAATAGTCAAATGTGACTTTATTTCCCACGTTTATCCTTCCCTTCTAATTGGTCTCATAGATGTTATTATTTTACCAAACGGGAGAGGGGAAAGTCAAGAAATTATAAATATCTGTTCACAATTTGACTTTAAAGACTTAATGCAATTTGGTATGTTCATTTTATCAGTACTGACCTTCATTTATCTGATCAGTCATTAGTACATAGAAAAACCACCCTGATACTTTGACGAGTTGGGTGGTAATTCTAAATTATTTTCAATTGGTCAACCACTTTTATGTGGCGATTGTTCTTTTTGTATCTTTAATATAGCACATCCGCATAGACTGCGCAAGCAATATGTTCTTTTCACTCTCTATAAAAATCTCTTTTTATCCAATTTGAATATTACTGCCAATGCCACATAGCATATCGCGATCACAATCACCCCATACGCCAGTGAAATTCCAACTTTATACTCCTGCATATTTGTGACCATAGAAATAGAGATTGGGCGGTTGAACACACCGTACAGCAGGGCAGACATCGTGTACTCGCCGATTGTCCGAATCAACACCAGCACTCCGCCTGCCAGGATACCCGGAGCGATATTCGGTATGACAACACGGGTAAATGTATAAAACATATTTGCACCAAGACTTTTTGACGCCTCCTCAATGTTCGGGTTCATTCCCAAAATCGCCGTCTCATTGGAATTTAAAAGCAGCGGAATCGCTGTGATTGTATACGCAATCGGAAGAATCGCAAATCCGCCAATCAACGACTGTCCAAACGCAAAAATTGTCTCCTGCCCAAACGCATTAATTAAGTTGATTGCCACAACACTCGCCGGCATTGTCCACGGAAGCAGCAGCAATACTTTCAAAAATGTATGAAATTTATTTTTATATTTCACAAGCATATAGGAACTGGGAACAGTAATCAGAAGTCCCACTGCCACCGCAATCGCCGACATTTTCAAACTATTCAGTAGCGGTTTTAGTACTCGCGGTTTTTCAAAAATTACCCGATAGTTTTCCAATGTGAATGCATGTGGGAAAATTTCCTGCATGATAGAACTTGTCTCTGTAAAAGACAGATATACAATTGTGACAATCGGAAGGATAATAAACACAATCTGCAAAAATACAATCAGTCTGCTCACAATCGAAAGCACACTGCGCCGTCCTTTTCCCGCCTGAATCGGTGTACTTCGCTCTGTGCTTTGTCCTCTATATCGTTTCCCGAAATACTGAATGGTCATCATCACCGCCAGACTGATTAAAAATAAAACGATGACCTGAACAGAAGCCATTTCCATATGATTGTTCGCCTTCGAACGCACAATCTGTGTGCTTAACACCTTATATCCTCCACCAATTAAATTCGGAGCAGAAAATGCACTGATTCCCGATGCAAATGTGACAATCGCAGACGACAGCACCGCCGGTGTGATGACCGGCCAGATCACATCCCGAAAAATCTTCCACCACGAAGCTCCCATACTCCGCGCCGCCTCAATTCCGGAATTGTCCACATATTTCAGCGCCACATACACATTCAGGTAAAAATACACATACTGTGTATAAGTGATGACAAACACAATCGCGCCAAGCCCCTGAAATTCATACGGTATCTTCTCCAAATGCAATGCATATTGAATTGCTTTCGTTAAAATTCCACTCTCACCGTAGAGCTGAATAAACGAAATCACAGTGATGACTCCCGGAATCATCATCGGACTTAAGAGCAGAATGTGAATAACCTTTTTCCATTTTCCCACCAGAAATGTCATATACATTGCCAGCATAATGCCGATTACGCCGCAAGTAAACACGGACAGTACACCGAGCACAACCGTGTTCCCAATCACCTTTCTCTGATTTGGATTTGAGAAAAATTGTCCGAACACCTGCAGACTATAACCGTCTTCCGTCTGCACCGCCTGAAGAACTGTCTGAAAAAACGGCATCAAAATATAGCCGACAATCAAAAAACCGAGTACCGCATACCAAATCCAACGAAAAATCCCCACCTTTTTATTCTTCATACCGCTTCACTACTCCGTCCTTATTTTTCAACTGCAGACAAACATTGTCGCCCACCTGCCATACTTTCATGCCTGCTCCCTCATTCATCTGCACCACGCGATAGTCCTGATTTTCCGCCTGAATTGTATAATCGTAATACATTCCTCCGAATTTCACTTCTGTAATGCAGCCTGAAATTCCGCACTTTCCATCTCCACTGATTGAAAATTCCTCCGGGCGGACAAAAATATAAGGTCTGTCCACCTCTCCCACAATTCCGAAAAACTCATAATCTCCCCGAACAATTTTATTGGACACCCCGACAAAATTTGCGACAAACTCCTGATTCGGCCTGTTATAAATCTCTTCCGGCTCTCCTACCTGCAGCACCTCTCCGTCCCGCATCACAGCGATTTTATCGGAAATCGCCAACGCTTCCTGCTGATCATGTGTGATGAACAATGTCGTGATACCAATCTTTTTCTGAATTGCTCGAATTTCTTCCCGCATTCTCACACGCAGAGCCACATCCAGATTGGACATTGGCTCGTCCAAAAGCAACATACTCGGCTCAATCACAAGCGCTCTCGCAATCGCCACACGCTGCTGCTGTCCTCCGGACAATTCCTGAATTCTCCGATGCTCAAATTCCTTCAAACCGGACAGTTCCATATAATAGTCACATTTCTCTTTGATTTTCTGTTTCGGGTATTTCCGAATCTTCACTCCATACGCAATGTTGTCCCGCACCGTCATATTCGGAAACAGGGCATAGTTTTGAAATACAATTCCCATGTTTCTCTTCTCCGGCTGCAGCACCGTAATGTCTTGCTCCCCGATACACACCTGTCCTTCCGTCGGCTGTATAAATCCGGCCAAAATGCGCAAAAGCGTTGTCTTTCCACATCCGGAAGGTCCAAGCAACGTGAAAAATTCCCCTTTTTTTATCGTCAGATTCACATTCTTCAAAACCGAATTCTCTTTTTTATCATAAGAATGTGAAATGTTCTTCAAAAAAATATCGCTCATCGTAACTCCTTTTTCTACATACAGAAATAGTGGAGAATACCCCCACTATTTCAAAACTTTGTACTTTATTTACTCGGCTGCAATCGCTTTGCTTGCATCAAGAATGTCTGTCTCCCATTTTTCTAACCAGTCTGTCTGATTTGCACTGATCACTGACCAGTCTAATTTCATCGGCTCATATCCTGTCTGCATCCATTCCGGGGCATTTTCTAAAGCCGCATCTAAAGCCGGCATACGGTTGAATGAATTTGCCACCAGCTCTTCTCCCTCTTTGCTTCCCACAAACTCGATAAATTCTGCCGCCGCATTTGGGTGTGGCGCATCTTTGATTGCCGCGATACAGTCTGTGATTGTGATTGCCCCGCTTGTTGCATCGATGATCTCCAAAGGCATCTTGTTGTTGTCTCTATTGTCGATCACGTTGTCCAAAACTGCCATAGAAATCGCAGCCTCACCTTTTCCGATCGCCTGGAACATCATACTTCCACTGTTATAATAGTTCTTTGTATTTGCATTCAGTTTTGTCACATAATCCCACGCCGCATCCTCACCGTCTTTTTCAGAATAGAATGAAACTAACGCTGCAATTGTAGATCTCATAGAAGAAGATAAGGAATCACGGGAAATGATTTTTCCCTGATATTCTTCTTTCACAAGGTCGCTCCAGTCCTTCGGCGCTTCCTCAGCGCTCATCAACTCTTTGTTGTAGAACATAACAACCGGAGTTTTATATGTTCCATACCAATATCCTTTTGCATCTTTATAATCATCTGCAAGCTCGTCCGCCCATGACGGTGTTGTCGGCTCATAGCATCCTTCTTCCTGAAGAAGCATATATGTCGCTGTGTCTCCCCCGAACATGATATCTGCCTGCGGATTCTCTTTCTCACTGCGGACACGGTCTGCAAGTTCTCCTTTCAAATTGATAAACTCTACTTCCACACCTGTCTCTTCCGTAAATGCGTCACAGATTGTCTCCAACATTTCCTCAGAGTGTGTCGAATAAATGACAAGAGAATCCTCTAACTCTGTTTTCCCGTTCTTTGCTGTGTCATCTTTTTTCTCGTCCTTCTTGTCCCCACATGCTGTCAAAGAGAATACCATCACACCAGCCAGCAATGCTGCCAATACTTTTCTTTTCATAGTAACCTCCAAAAAATTTCATTTCTTTTGACCTTTCCTTTAGCCAACGGTTACTATTATACTTATTTTCCATATTCTTTGCTAATTGTTTTTTTATATAAGATATATTGACTTTATCTATAAGTTATGCGTTTCTATCAGATAAGAACTATGCCAAAAATTCTTCTAAAATCCGGCGCACCTGCACTTCCTGCAGTCTTTTTTCTTCCACTGCATCTTTTTCTTCTTTTGCTGGTTCTTCGCGCTCCATGGCATATACCTGTTCCTGCTCGGAAACCGGCTCTTCCTGAACTTCTTCCACCGCTGCCACGACCACTTCTTCCTCAGCCTCCGGCTGGAATGTTTCTTCCATTTCCAGTACGCTTGTCTGACTTACGTTCTTTTCCTTATACAGTTTTGCATAACGATGGGCACAGACATTTTCCAAATAGTCAATCATATAGTTTTCTGCCATCTGCTGATAATAATTTTCATCGCTCAATATATGTACCATGCACAATATCACTGCACCGATTCCTGTCCATGCTGCATATTGGAATACCTGCTCTTCCAGTCCATATAGATAATATACCGCCACAGTTCCTGCCGTCCCCAATACCGCTACAATCCAAATTGTCTTTTTTTCTAAGTTTCGGAATGTATGAAGTCTGATTCCAAAAACCCGATATTCATAGACATATTTTTTCACAAACGCTTCTACATTTTGCACCTTGTCGCTGACCATACTGGCATGTTCGAATTTTGCCCGCACAAGTCTCATCAGCTTATGATTGCTTTTACTCATTCTGCTGGCCGCTTTCACCATTCTTCTCAACGTAAAATGGGCAATCAGCTTGCTTAAAACTCCAATCGCCGCTCCTGCTCCCATCGCATAAAAAATAATTTGATTTTCCACTAATGTCTCTAACATAATAAAAGAGCCCTCCTTCTTTATACTTGCATGTACACTTTGTGTCATGCCTGAACTGTTGGCTTTATTATACAGCAAATAAAGAAGTTGGGTTCTTGAATCGTTTTACATATTTCAACAACAAATCACGCGAACTTCCGCATGATTTGTCACATGTTTTTTATAATCGTGGCAGCAAACTCTTCACAAGCCTTACAGAATGTGTGATTGCCTGCTTTTCAAACTCCGGATAGTCCATCGTCGCACTGTTGTCGGCTTTGTCCGAAATTGCTCGGATAATGACGCACGAAACTTTATTTAAGTAAGCTGCATGAGCAATCGCAGCCCCCTCCATCTCTGTACATTTCGCTCCGAAATTAGATACTAATTTCTCTTTCACCTCCGCGGAAGACACGAACTGGTCTCCACTCACAATACGTCCTACGAATGTGTGGATATCCGGATTCGCCTCTTCGTTGGCAGCTTTCGCTTTTTCTACCAATTCCGAATCTGCCGGAAACGAAAATGTATCCATCCTTGGCACCTGTCCGATTGGATCTCCGAAAATGCTTGCATCCATATCATGCTCTACCGCATCCGTAGAAATTACCATATCTCCGATATCAATATTGGCATCTAAAGAACCGGCAATTCCTGTGTTGATCAATGTATCCACTCCAAATTTATCTACTAAAATCTGTGTGCAGATTGCAGCATTGACTTTTCCAATCCCGCTTCTGACAACAACAACTGCTTTTCCACACAATGTTCCCTTACAGAAATCCATAGACGCAAATGTGACATTTTCTTCAATTGTCATAGCCTCTTTTAACGCGGCTACTTCCTCCTCCATCGCTCCTATAATACCTATCATAACTGTTTCCTCATTTCTATAATCTCATCTTAAAATCTTCGTATCCGAACTGTCGAACCACCCAGCATTCTCCATCCTTATCTTCCAATACAATTGCCGGCAGACGCATTCCATTGAATGTATTGTTTTTGACCATCGTGTAGATTGCCATATCTTCAAATGTGAGTATATCACCTCTTTTTAACGGCTCCGCAAATGAATAGTCACCGATTACATCTCCCGCAAGGCAGGTTGGTCCTGCAAGGCGGTAAGTATATGCCTTCTCCTCCGCCTCATAGCCGTCCTGAAGCGGCGGACGGTATGGCATCTCAAGCACATCCGGCATATGACATGCTGCGGACGTGTCCAAAATCGCAATCTGTATGCTGTTTTCCACAATTTCTTCTACTTTCGTAAGCAGTACACCGGCATTTAAGGCTACCGCCTCTCCCGGTTCCAGAAAAATCTCCAAGTCATATTTTTCTTTCATATCACAAATACGCCGCTCCAATAATGCGATGTCATAGCCCTCTCTCGTGATATGATGTCCGCCGCCAAAATTCAGCCATTTCATCTTCGGCAGCCATTCCCCGAACTGTCTTTCCACTTCTTTCAGGGTGTCATGTAAAGGCTGCGCATCCTGCTCACACAACGTATGAAAATGCAGACCATCAACATATCCCAAAAGCTCCGGTCTGAATTTCTCAATCGTCACCCCAAGCCTCGATCCAGTGGCACATGGATCATAGATCTCGTGTCCCTCCTGTGTTGAATACTGTGGATTAATGCGAAGTCCTACACTTTTTCCCGCCTCAGCCGCTCTCTTTCCAAATCGTTCCAGCTGTTCAAAAGAATTAAATACAATGTGATCGCAGTAAGTTAAAATCTCATCAAATTCTTCTTCCTTATAGGCAGGTGAAAAAATATGCGTTTCCTTTCCAAACGGAATTCCCATCTCTTCCGCCCCAAGTCTTGCCTCGTACAAACCACTGGCTGTTGTTCCCGAAAGGTATTGCGCAATCAGTGGATACACCTCATACATGGAAAATGCTTTCTGGGCAAGCAGGATTTTACATCCGGTTCTGTCCATCACACTTTTTAGTATCTCAAGATTTTGTCTGAGCTGTTCTTCCTGAATGACATAACACGGTGTTGGAAGTTCATTTCTTCTCATCGGTTCTCCTCACCTTTTCTCTCTTCAAATTAATCAATCAATTCCGGATCTTCACTGATTTTCCATGGCAGTCCATATTTGTTCAGCGCTTCCATGAATGGATCCGGATCAAACTCTTCAATATTATATACACCTGCTTTGTTCCATGTTCCGTTCATGATCATCATCGCACCGATCATAGCCGGAACTCCTGTTGTGTAAGAGATTGCCTGAGAGCCCACCTCTTTGTAGCATTCCTGATGATCACATACATTGTAAATATAAAGTTTCTTTTCTTTTCCATCTTTTTTCCCGATGAAAATACATCCGATATTTGTCTTACCAACTGTACGAGGTCCCAATGACGCCGGATCCGGAAGTACTGCTTTTAAGAACTGAAGCGGAATAATCTCTTTTCCTTCATACATGATCGGTTCAATAGAAGTCATTCCTACGTTTTCCAAACATTTTAAATGTGTCAGGTAACTCTGTCCAAATGTCATAAAGAAACGGATTCTCTTAATTCCAGGTATATTCAATGCAAGAGATTCGATCTCTTCATGATGAAGAAGGTACATATCCTTCTCTCCAACTTCCGGGAAATTGTAAACACGTTTGATTTCCATCGGCTCTGTCTCTACCCAGTGACCATCTTCCCAGTAGGAACCTTTTGCAGACACCTCGCGAATGTTGATCTCCGGGTTGAAGTTTGTCGCAAACGGATAACCGTGGTCTCCCGCATTACAATCCATAATATCAATATAATTGATCTCATCAAAATAGTGTTTCAATGCATATGCAGAAAATACACTTGTCACTCCCGGGTCAAATCCACTTCCAAGAAGCGCTGTGATACCAGCCTCCTCAAATCTTTCACGATATGCCCACTGCCACTTGTATTCAAATTTTGCTGTATCTTCCGGCTCATAATTCGCTGTATCAATATAGTGTACTTTTGTCGCAAGACATGCGTCCATGATTGTCAGATCCTGATATGGAAGTGCAAGATTGAGCACTACTTCCGGTTTTTCTTTTTCAATCAACGCAATCAGCTCATCTACATTGTCAGCATCTACCTGTGCTGTTGTAATCTTTGTATTTGTCTTTCCTTCCAGTTTTTCTTTTAAAGCCTCACATTTTGAAACGGTACGGCTTGCAATACACATCTCTGTAAATACTTCACTTACCTGACAACATTTTTGAATTGCCACACTTGCTACACCGCCACAGCCAATAATTAATATTTTTCCCATTTTTTCTTCCTCCTGCTTTTATCCTGATTTATTTTGCCAATGCAATTAAAAATTCTCTCACAATCTTTCCTGCCACCGCAGTTGACACGCCGCTTTGATCATAGTGCGGACTAAGTTCGTTCACATCACATCCGATGACATTACAGCCTTCGCATACCTTTATAATCGCATCCAAAAGCTCTTTAAAACTCACTCCACCAGCCTCCGGCGTTCCTGTCCCCGGAAATACAGACGGATCTAACACATCCAGATCCACTGTGAAATACACCGGTTTCCCTTTTAATGCCTCTATCGCATCTTCCAACCCATTCAGGTCAAACGGATGCATCGTCACATGTCCTTCTTTCGCCCACAGAAATTCTTCTCTGTCACCTGAGCGAATACCAAACTGATAAATTTTGCCGTCACCTACAAGTTCCCAGCACCGTCTCATCACACATGCATGTGACTCTTTCACATCCAGATATTCATCTCTAAGATCCGCATGCGCGTCAAAGTGTATGATATGAAGATTGGGGTATTTCTCAACCGCCGCTCTCATACTGCCAAGTGTCACCAAATGCTCTCCGCCGATCATAAACGGAACTTTACCATCCTTCAAAATCACACGGCATCGTTCTTCTATCATCTCAAGAGACTTCTTTGCACTTCCCATCGGCAGTTCCAGATCTCCGCTGTCAAACACACAATACTCTGTCAGTTCTTTGTCCTGATACGGACTGTATGTCTCCAGACCAAAAGACTCATTTCTGATCGCGGCACTTCCAAATCTTGTGCCTGGACGAAAAGACGTTGTCGAGTCAAACGGCGCTCCGTAAAGCACAATCTTTGCATCTTCATACTCAGACTCGCATCCTATAAACGTCACAATATTTTTATTCAACATCTTGTACTAATTCCTCCACATATGCCGGGAGTGCAAATACTCCTTCATGCAGTCTCGGCAAATAATATTTTGTCTGAATCCCACGCAGTTTCCACTGAATTCCATCCATATCATGAATCGGATGATATCTCTTTGAAGCGAACCCAAACAGCCAGTGTCCTGACGGATAGGAAGGGATATGTGCCTGATAAATCCTGCTGATTGGAAAGGATTCAATGATTCTCTTGTGCATTCTCTGACATTGGAATGCCTCCTCCTTGTAAAATGGGCTCTCATGCTGGTTGATCATAATACCATCTTCATGAAGCGCATTAAAACAATTTCCATAAAATTCTTTTGTGAAAAGCCCTTCCCCTGCGCCAAACGGATTCGGCGAATCAATGATGATCAAATCATACGCATCAGATTTTGAACGGATAAACCGTAATCCATCCTCATGATAAATATGCACACGCGGATCATTCAAACTGCATGCCATCTGTGGAAAATATTTTCGGCACACCTCCACAAGAAGTGGATCTGCCTCTACCACATCAATCTGCTCCACCGTATCATATTTCGCAAGTTCTCTTACAACACCGCCGTCTCCTCCGCCGATTACAAGTATCTTTTCCACTTGCGGATGCACTGCCATAGGCACATGACTGATCATCTCATGATAGATAAACTCGTCTTTTTCGGTGAGCATCAAATCTCCGTCTACAACAAGAATTTTGCCAAACTCTTTCGACTCAAGCACATCGATTCTCTGTATCTCACTCTGAGCCGAAAACACCTGATAATCCACTCTAATTGCCAGTTTTACATTGTCCGTATGTTCATCATGGAACCACATCTCCATCGCTTACACCTCCCTGTTATTTCAGCACGTTCAGATACTCTATCTGGGCATCTTCCGGTCCGGTCATAGAACATCCTTTTTCTTTTGCGTAAATAATATAATCTAAAATTTCTTTTGTAATCTCTTCCCCTGGCGCAAGAATCGGAATCCCCGGCGGGTAGCACATTACAAACTCACTGCAGACTCTTCCTACCGTATCGCTCAGCGGAAGAGACTCTTTTTCCGCATAAAATGATTCCTGCGGCGTGGTGACAACACGTGGGTCGATGTACTCTTGCGTCAACATTCCCGTTTTATCTTTTTGATAGCGTCTTTTTACTTCCGCCAAGGCACTCACAAGACGCTCCACTTCCTGCTTGCGGTCGCCGATGGACAGATATGCCAGAATGTTTCCGATATCTCCGAACTCAATCTGGATATCATACTCATCTCTCAAAATGTCATATACTTCGATTCCGGCAAGTCCCAGTTCCAGCGTATGAATCGAGAGCTTTGTCGTATCAAAATCAAAAATACTGCTCCCATTCACAAGCTCTTTGGAAAACGCATAATATCCGCCAATTTTATTAATCTCTTCCCTTGCATAGTCGGCAAGTGCAACGACCTTTCCAAAAGCCTCTTTTCCGCGAAGTGCTAGATTTCTTCTGGAAATATCGAGACTGGACAGCAACAGATATGATCCGCTCGTCGTCTGTGTCAGGTTGATGATCTGCCTTACATGCCCTTCTTTTACTCCTTCACCAATAAGTAGAAATGAACTCTGTGTCAGGCTGCCACCAGATTTGTGCATACTGACAGATGCCATATCTGCCCCGGCTGCCATCGCCGAGATTGGCAAATTCTCTCCAAAGTAAAAATGCGTCCCATGCGCCTCATCCACAAGAACCTTCATATCCTGCTCATGCGCAAGTTTTACAATCGTCTTAAGATCCGAACAAATTCCATAATATGTCGGATTATTTACAAATACTGCCACTGCATCAGGATTTTCCCGAATCGCCTGCTCTACCTGTGACACTTTCATTCCAAGCGAAATTCCCAATTCTTTATCTACATCCGGATTCACATATACCGGATGCGCTCCACAAAGAACAAGAGCATTGATAACACTTCGATGTACGTTTCGCGGAAGTATGATCTTGTCGCCTTTTTTGCAGCAAGACAACACCATTGCCTGAACGGAAGAAGTTGTTCCGCCAACCATTAAAAATGCGTGTTTTGCTCCAAATGCATCTGCTGCCAGTTCCTCCGCCTCTTTGATGACCGATACCGGATGGCACAGATTATCGAGCGGTTTCATAGAATTCACGTCAATTCCAACACATTTTTCTCCAAGCAGTTCCACCAGTTCAGGATTGCCTCTTCCATGCTTATGCCCCGGAACATCAAACGGAACAATACGCATTCTTCGAAATCGTTCCAATGCCTCATATATCGGAGCTCTCTGCTGTAATTCTTTTTCCATCTTATCGTTCCTCTTTTCTATCAGGTTACTACAATTCCTTACCACGCGTAATTTTACATACAAAAAAACGCAGGCAGGAATTTACATCATTCTTGCTTGCGTCTACTTCTTTATCACTTTCATGCGAACAATACAGTCCGAGACTGTCCTTCTTCACATTCCAGATATTTATGTTAGAGTCTATATAGCAAATATTTTACTTTTAATACTCTTATTGACCGTTTCACAAGTTGATGTGTTGTTCTCAACACCGGTTATAAAGTAACCAACTTATAAAATTTGAGCTTCTAACTCAATCAATAAGGCAGCATTCACTGCCAAAAATATTTGCATGAAACTCTAAACTTTTCTGCGTTCCATACGTTTTGTATTTTATAATATTTTTGCCCATACATCAAGCACTTTTCACAGTTTTTTTGAAAATATTCACAAATTGGTTGCTGTCTGCTCCTGTCAGTCCGTAGAAGAAACACTCCTTTGAGGGGTCATACTTGCACGTAAAAGAAAAAGTTTTGTTTCTTCTAGTTTTTTCATATCCCATTTGTTATAATATGTGAAACACTATTAATCTAATATCACATTCAGAGGAGGATAATTTCATGGAATACAGAACAAAGGGAGTCTGTTCCCGTATGATAAAATTAGAACTTGACGGAGACACCATTCGCTCCGTAGAATTTGTTGGCGGATGCTCCGGTAACACACAGGGTGTTGCCCGTTTAGTAGAAGGTATGAAAGTAGACGATGCAATCGCCCGCATTGAAGGTATCAAATGCGGCCCACGTCCAACTTCCTGCCCAGACCAGCTTGCTCAGGCATTAAGACAAGCTACCGGAAAATAAATTTCAAAATTATCTTATATATTTTTTATAAATCAGGCAAAAAAGATTGCGCATCTTTGCACGAAGTGCATTTTTTGAATTACAGGATTCCAAAGGAATTTCTTATAATTCAAAAAGAAAAGGAATGGATGATTCCATTCCTTTTTTACCCGGGGGAACTATCGCAGCCACTGCAAATCCGTAGATTTTTAGCTCTATGAGCTATGTGGTTTTGTTCTTGATGTAAGCTCTCTCTATAATTTTTGTTAGTTTATGAGTTTCCTCATAATTACGCTTGCAGTGGCTGCGACAGTTCCCCCAGAGAGATGCTAAATTATATGACGGTTATCTCCAAAGACTACTTGTCATTGAACTACTTACATCAGTATGTGCGTAGTGAACACTTCTGACACGATAATAGTATCCTTTTCCCACCGTTAGGTTTTTACTGCTCCCTACCGTCCATGCATCATTTTCATTTGCTGTCCACGATGTTACTCGTACCCAATTACTTCCGGATAGTCGTTCTACAATTACATTCACTGAGACATCACACTTTATCGCAGCACTAGTAATTCCACCTGCAACAATTTTACCCGAACCAGCATCCTTGATAATAGATGTACCACTCGATAAATATACTCCCTTTGTTTCTGGTTGCATCTGACCAATAATAACATCTCCTGTCAGCAAATACGAAAAATCTTCTTGTCCTTTTTCATTCTCCTGAGCTGATACTCGTAAATCAACCATTCCTAAACTTGCCACACTCAAGCAAAATGCACTTGCTACTGCTATTATTTTCTTCTTCATTTTCTCCTCCTTCTATATCCCTATACTATATATACACATAAGTCGGAAAAAACTAACGCTATTTTTTAAAAAAAATGTAAATTTTTTATAATTTTTTTAAATTCTTCCTCTTCCATACCATTTCCAGTAATAAAATATTGAATATTACCATATTCAAATGCTGCCACAATACGTTGTGTTTTATCATTTACTTTATAGCTTTTTATCTCAATATTACTCCCTTTGACTTCTATAGTAGATTTTGCTATTGCCTGATCTTCCCTGTCCACACCAATCGAACCTTCGTTATAATTAATATTCACCTCATATCTGAGACTCGTATTTTCCTCACCGCTATAAATCATTTGAATATTCTGCATCTCAGAATAGATAATTTCCTCTTCAAACTGCATATTTTGAGGGAGATAATCCATCCTCACCGGATCAAACCCAAACTCATCTTTTATCTTCTGATACGCTTCTTCCTCTTCACTTACTTTTGCGGCTACAATATCCTCATCATCAGAGTCAAAATTCGTCTGTTCTCTGTCTCCTATGTTCCAATTAAATTTATGCAATATCCGCTCCGGTCCTCCAAAGCTTGTAATCCCCACCGCAAATGCTGACACAACTGCTGCGGCCAGCACCACATACTTGCGCCTCTTTTGTTTTCTTTTGTAAATTTTTCCAAGGCGAATTAACTCCTGTTGTTCTCCCGACAATGTCTCTTCCGGGGCGTAATGTTCTTCTTTATACTGCTTAATCTGTTCATACAACTTCTGATCAATCTCAGAAGGCGCTGTCAGATCTGCCACTTCCGGATCAGCCTCCACCTCTCGCATAATCTGATCCGCCTCTTTTTTCAGTTCTTCCTGCAAAAATCGTTTCATTTCCTCATCCATAATGTCTCCTTATGCAACCGTCAACAAATTCCTTACTGTTCACTCCACTACTTACGTTCTTTTCTCCATTCCTCTTGACCTTTGCCAAAATACTGTTTAATATTATTTTATAGAAAAAACTTCGGAGGAATGTTATGAAACGTATTATTCTTACCGGTGGTGGTACTGCCGGTCATGTTACACCTAATATTGCTTTACTGCCCCGTCTAAAAGAACTGGGATATGATATCCATTATATCGGTTCTTATACGGGTATTGAAAAAGATTTAATTAAACAATTTGAGATTCCTTATCACGGGATTTCCTCTGGTAAACTTCGCCGTTACTTCAGTGTGCAGAATTTTACAGACCCTTTTCGGGTTCTAAAAGGATTTCGCGAAGCAAATAAATTGATTAAAGAACTGAAGCCAGATGTTATCTTTTCCAAAGGCGGTTTCGTCTCCGTTCCGGTTGTCATGGCAGGGAAACGTCGTCACGTGCCAACCATCATTCATGAATCGGATATGACTCCGGGACTTGCGAACAAGATTTCGATTCCGTCCGCAACAAAAGTATGCTGCAACTTCCCGGAAACTTTAGAACATCTTCCAAAGGAGAAAGCAGTGCTTACCGGTTCACCGATTCGTCAGGAACTGTTAGAAGGGAGCAGATCTGCCGCACTTGAATTTTGCGGACTGACCGATGACAAACCTGTTATCTTAATTATTGGAGGCAGTCTTGGTTCTGTCGCTGTCAACAATGCTGTACGTTCTGTTCTTCCTGAATTATTAAAAGATTTTCATGTCATTCACCTTTGCGGAAAAGGAAAGATGGATGATTCTTTGAAATCTTTAAAAGGATATGTTCAGTTCGAATACATTCAAAATCAATTGAAAGACTTGTTCGCACTCACAGATGTTGTGATTTCAAGAGCTGGTGCTAATGCAATTTGCGAACTTCTTGCACTGCATAAGCCAAATCTTTTAATTCCGCTCTCTGCAAACGCAAGCCGCGGAGATCAGATTTTGAATGCACGTTCTTTTGAACGTCAAGGTTTCAGTATCGTTTTAGAGGAAGAGGAATTAAACAAAGACACACTTTTAGATTCCATTCACAAATTGTATCAACACAGAAACACTTACATAGACGCTATGAAGCATTCTTCACAGCAAGATTCTATCAATACAATTATTAACTTAATTCAAGAAGCTGTCCACTAAATTATTGGAACAAATCAGCAAATGGTGTCGTTACGACACCATTTGCTTTCTCAGAACCAACTGACAACCTCTCTGTATTCATTTTCGTAATTCTTTCGTATCCATTGTCTGGCTCTATATAGTCTGCTATTCAATACTTCAACTGCAATTCCTAATTGTTCTGCTGCCTCTTGTTGCGATTTTCCAAAACAATACACTTGTGTAACTGCATCATACCATATTCTGTGGTCTTTATATAAACATTCAAAAATGCTATCTTCCAACTCCTCTGCCCTTCTCTTTTGCTCTGTTCTCAAATAGTATTCTTCCATATTGTTTATATTGCAAAATTTGTCTTTTGTCTCCTTTAGTACCTCAAATACTTCTCCTAATATCTCACGCTTTTTATCTCGATTGTAATTAAACGTAAAATTTCTAGCGGTTGTTACCAACCACGGATAAACATTATCTAAATTTACATTTTCAAAGTAAATATATAGTTGGAAAAATGTCTTTTGTGTAATTTCATTTGCCAAATCTTCACATTTTGCATAATGCATAGCCACTTTAAAGATTGAATCTTTATACGCCCGATAGATACTGTCGAATTTTTTATCTTTTGTCGATTTTGATTCCACAATAAATATCTCCCGTTTTTATTACTTCTCGTTCATTTTCTTTAAAATGTACTCTTTATCTTCCTCTGTCAAAGTACCCAGTTTCCACTTAATGTCAACTGTGTCGTCTTTGTATCTAGGAATCAAATGCATATGATAGTGAAATACACTTTGTCCGGCTGCTGCCCCATTGTTCTGCACGATATTATAGCCCTCGCATCCTAAAATATCGCTCAGTTTCGTCACAATCTTTTTTGCAAGCACAAGTACTTTCGCTGCAATCTCATCATCCAATTCGTATAAATTTGCATAATGCTCCTTCGGAAGAATCAACGCATGTCCTTTCGAAGCTGGCTCAATGTCCAGAATGACTCTAAAGTCATCATCCTCATACAATGTTGCAGATGGAATCTCTCCTGCTGCAATTTTACAAAAAATACAATTTTCATCTCTCATTTTTTCTTCCTTCTTTCTTTTATTAATCCCTTTTAAATGTCTGTTATTGTCGTATTTTGTCGACGAGATTTGTTTGAATAACCGTCATACCAATGCTACACTTTCATATGAAAGGCGGTGCAATCTATGCAACTAAATAAAGACGAACAATTAGTCATAAGTAAAATTTCACATGAACTTCGAAACCCACTTACAATTATATATAGTACCCTTCAGCTCATAGAGTCCAGACATCCTGAGGCGAGAACATTTGACCATTGGCACGAGCTGATGCAGGATGTAGAATTTATGTCAGTACTCTTAGATGATCTTTCCCGATTCAATCATGCCGGTGCCCTTAATTTTTCAACGTTCTCTTTCCGTCCATTTTGGGAATATATCTCCCTTTCTTTCGCCGCATCTGTCGCGGATACAAAATTGGAATATTTTTCCAAAATAGATTCTTCTATTAATCAGATTACAGGAGATAAAACAAAATTACAAGAAGTATTTTTAAATCTTTTGAGAAATGCTGCCGATGCAGCTTCCCCTGACGGAACCATCTCCATGACGGCCGAGCAGTCCAAAGATTCCATCATCATCCAGGTTCAAGACAACGGATGCGGTATCTCCAAAGAGCATCTAAGTTCCATCTTCGAACCATTTACTACATATAAGAAAAACGGTACCGGCCTTGGGCTTTCGATTTCCGAAAGTATCATACAAGCCCATGGCGGAACAATTGAGGTTGACTCTGCTCCACAAAAAGGATCAACGTTTCGGATTACGCTTCCAACAAAGCAGTGCTGTAACGAGAATTCCTGTCAGCAATCCTCCCACATGGGCCAGGTTGTCAACGCCCCCGCTTGTAAAACCGGTATATAAGCTGATAAGAATCATCACGATCATACCCTGTTTTGTGATATTTCCAACTCTTCCATGATTTAAAATCGCAAGACACAGCAAGGCTCCGGTCAGTCCAAAAATTGCACCGGACGCCCCTGCTGATACGCTATAATCCTGTCTCCATATATCTGCTGCCATGGACAATAGATTTCCTCCCAACCCGCTCAAAAGATATATCGTAAGAAATCTTGCTTTTCCGACAAACATCTCTACATTCCATCCGACCACCACAAGTGTAAGCATGTTATTCATCAGATGTGAAAAACCAAAATGTAAAAATATACACGTAAACAACCGGTAATATTCCTTATATTCCACTACATACGGGACATACATTGCTCCATGTTCCAACATATACATCCCATCTTCTGTTCTCCCTCCGAAAGAAAGAAGTAAAAAAACAATGACATTTACTGCAGCAATTCCAATTGTACAAACTGCTTTTTTCTGATTTCCCATAAAAATTTCCTTTCTATAAAATAAATATATCCTAATTATAGAAAGTTTGTACCTGAATTACAAGTCATCCTGTTCAATATGGATTTCGTCCCAATATCCCCATTTTCCTTTTTTCTTTTTGTCCAAAAGCCGTTTTACCGGTTCCCAAAAATCTTTTTTCTCATGAATCTCCGGTATTCCCTGTTCTTCCATACGCTCTTCATAATTCACAGCCGGAATCATTCTTTCTTCTTTTTTCTCCTCCTGAACTGCTTCCACCAACTCGTTCATAATACGTTCAATACTATAATTTTCTTCCATTGATGCCTTATGAATACTGTAGGCAAAATGAACCCCTTCTTTCTCCCTATAGTTCACCTCACTTACAAAGTATTCTGTCAGTCCGTGAAACTCTTCTTTCAATTCACACTCACACCTCGGAAAATAACAGAAATAAAATTCCTCTTTCTCGCAATAAATATATTCCGGATCCAGCAATATGCAGTTTGCCTCCAACATAAATTTACGAATTGTTTTAATCGTACGAAGTAATGCATACACAAGATTTTTCATCTCCTCATAGCTTAAGTTTGCCTTTTCATGAATTGCCTTTAAGGATACCTTCCCGCTGATATCGTAATAATACTGACTGATATTATCTACATACCGAATATCTGTCTTCAAAAGTCCGGGAATTGTGTTTTCCTTCAGCATATAAATCTGATAATCTTCCGCCTCGCTCTCCACTCCTTCCAAAATTAAATATGCCTTCTTTAAATCATTCTTATAACACGCTTTCACTTGGTATCTCCTATCTTTTCTTCTATTTTTTTTATTTTTCGCACATTTCGAATATACGTTTCCGGTTCTGTCTGTTTCACCGAGGCACTAACCTTTATCTTCATCCGCCTCTTTTTCGCACTGCACGTGACCGTAATCTTTTCTCTTTCCACTTCTATGTTTTCTTTCACATTAGAAAAAACAATCAGCTTCCCTTTTATTCTTCTTCTAAAATATGCCTCTAACTCCTCTTTTTTATAACTCTTTCTTTCACTTCCTACCACAGCTGTCTCATATGCAGCCCCCGACAGAATATTCTTGTCATGAAAATAAAATATGATATATACGCTTGCCATAAACACCATTAAAATAATCGGCACAACAAAAGATGCCTCTATTGTAAAACTGCCATTTTGGTTCTTCTTCACAGCATGATCACCCCCAAATACGCTGCGGTCAAAAACGGGGCAAACGGAACTGTGACATTCTTCTTCCACTGTTTGATTACAATGCCTGCAAGTGAGACAAGTCCTGTAAGAAAAAATGCAGTTGTCGCAACTTCCAACATACTGATACCTCCCAAATATATTCCCATATTTCCAAGAAGCCAGCTATCTCCATATCCAATCGCTTGGTTTGTATATTTACTGATGAGCCAGAATATCGCTCCCATCAATGCACCTCCTGCCATACCAGCTATTTCCTGTCTTATAAAAATCAAACGAATCATAATTACGGTAAGACTCATAATGATCAGCAGCACCGTCGGTATTTTCTTTGTGCGAAGATCACTTATACTACACCAAAGCAAAAACAAAAGCATAATAAAATCCTCTATTTTACACATCTTTTACACCCTCCTCTTCCAAAAACTTCGGATAAAGGCACTGCATATACCGTTCGTTTTAGTCTGCTGCACGAAAGTGATCCATGATATCGATTACCCGTATCTGTGATGTATACCATTTGCTTTCCAAATGTTTTTCTCATACACGATTCACATGGATAATATTTTCCTCCACTTTCATTTCTCAATTGTTCCACATCTGATATGGCAACCGACTTTATAGACAATTCCAAATACGTGCAATCTGCATCTTTATGATATACAATTCCGGTATCTGTAATATAGACAGTCTCATCACTTTGATTTCCAAATCCATTTCCGGCATAGCCATTCCACCCTTTCACCCGCATAGATTCTTCCTGTACAATTGCAGGGATACGAAACGTTAAAATAGGAACTTCAACCTTATATATCAATGACAGATCCATAATTCCTGTACTTCCCCATGCCATTGACTTCCTACAGTCTATTCCATCCGAACCGCCAGAAATAACACTGTGATCCAGCCATGTTTCTCCCACATGTTCTACAATATGTTTTTCCAGCTTCCCTCGTATTACAAGCGGATTAACATATGCTTCCTCCGCGATTTCTTTTGCTGCACAATGGAGTGCAGATCTCATCACAGTCTGGACATTCATAATTTCCAGCAAATACACAAGGCTCAACACTGCAAAAAAGAATATTGGCACCACCAACGCAGCCTCCACCGTGACACTTCCTTCAGAGGTGAATGAAGATGCCCTTTTCGATAAAGAGATGACATTTATTTGGGAGAGATGTGTCAAAAAAGAGTCTTTCTCCTTTCTTTTTTGTTTTTGATCATTTTTATAGTTTCTTTTGTGAGTATTATTGAATCGAAAGGACATCTTCATTCACCCCTTTTCTTTTATTGATATCCAAAATATGTTGAAAATTCATATTGTACGCCACGCCGCAGTTTACATTTGCTTTCAATCTCTATACGCATCACACAGTTATCTGCCTTTAGATCCAGATTCTGTTCTATTAAATCCAAAGCCCGCATAGATAATGTCTCTTTATCTTGCAGAATCAATAATCCTTTTAAATAATCCCGGTATGTCAGCCCTTCTCCTGTATCCTGATCCACATCTTGTATTCCCTGCTCTCCGATATTCAAAAGTTCTGACAGCTTCAGTTTCCAATTCTCCTTACTTTTTACAAGCGGCACTTTCCTGCCCGCTACAAGAGTCCGAAGATCTGCAAGCCCCTCACCATACGCCCATGCCAACAGGATTGCATGCTTTACGACCTCTGTAATTCCCGGAACAGTAAGGAGCGTACATAAAGACAGCGCCAGAACTTCCGCCTCCGCTTTCTTTACCTCATCCGTAAGCAGATATGCATAATTGATTCCAAGTCGAATTGGCAATATTTTCTTTACAACGGCTTCTAGATTCTTCTGATCATTTTCATACCCTCCAATCAGATATTCCAACTCATAGTCCAATGCACGTTCCTCCTTCGTTTGCGTAATATCCGCAAAATGTTCCAGCAGATATTTTTCAAAAAAGAGTTTTCCGGTCACTTCATTTTTCTTTTCTTTTTCTGCAAAATTCCCTTTTCCTGTATTTAGTTTACGCACTGAGGCAAGTTCCTCTTTTTTTACACATTTCTCTGATAATTGTTCTGGATTTTCCACAATGATTTGTAATAGATTTGATTTTTGAATTGACGAGATGGATTCGATTGGATTATTTTCACTTGGCAGACTTTCTTCTATCCCCTCAAGCATAGAGTCCAAATTTTCCTGAACCTCCGTCTCTTCTTTCTCAAAGTCTTTCCCACTTTCTTCTTGTTCTTCCCAATATGAGGTATCTTCTTCGATATGGTCTAACCCAATTTTACTTTTCACATAGCGAACTGCCTGACGATAAAATGCAGCCCCTCTGTTGTCTGTCAACAACTCTGACTTCTCCACCTGATTTGCGTTCTCCTGCGCGCCATAATATTCCAGACGCTTTAGAATCTTTCCCTCATCTAATCTTCCCTCTCCATAACCTGCATCCAATGCAAACAAATCATATTGCTCTAATAGCTGTTTTTGATATTCCGCAAATACACTTTCCACAGCAAGGATCGTATCTGCTCTTTTATAATTTTTGAGCACTTGAATTGATGCACTTTCTACCATTGCACCTAGAAACGACAAGATCAAAAGAAAAACAAGACTTAAAAACGCAGTGATCTCTCCTTTTTGCACCTATCCACCTACCTTATATTCTTCCACTTTCACTTGTGATTTTATCAAAAATGGACTGTACCAAATCTGTAAGCTGCGATTTAAAAATAATAACCAGACCAATCAACACCACCAGAATCAAAATCACCTCCACGACCCCGATTCCTTTTTCTTCTTTCATAAATTCCAAAAATCTTCTTATCTTCTTCATATACCTTCTCCTCCTGTAACTTCATACATTCTTATAACTGCATGGATAAAAATGCCGGAACAATCACGATGACAAGTACAATTGCAAGCATTCCAAACATTGGCGCAAGAAGTTTTGTTCCGGCCTCCTCACCCAATCGCTTCGCTCTGCTTTTTCTATTCTCAAATGCCTGATCCGATTCATTTCGCAGCAAATCTGTCATCCCTTTTGTTCCTTTTTTCAGATTCTGTGCAAGCAATGCCCCGAATTTCATATACACCGAGATTCCACACCGCTTGCCAAATCTTTCATACGCCTCCGCCTCTGTGATTCCGCTTTGCATTTCATTGCAGGTGTATCGCATCTCTTCATACGCTGCCCGCTCTCCGGTACATATCTTCTGCTCTTCATAATTTTTCACAATCCTTTCCCACACGTTTTTCGTTGTCATTCCTGTACTTAAAAGAAGTGCAAATTTATTAATAATCTCAGGATAATCTGTAAGCATTTGTTCTTTACGTGCCTTTCTTGCTTTTTGTTCATTCTGTTTTTTCAATGCAATCATAAGCACAGCACTCACCCCGCCAAGTACAAGTACATAATAGCCTCTTGCTTCCACTTTCTTTTTCCAGTGAATTGGTTGTCCGTTTATTTTTTTCGGAAGCGAAAATACTTTTTCAGTCTTTGTTGTTTTTTCTTTTTCTTCCACCAATTGCAAAACATCCGACAGTAGTTTTTCTTCTTTGCTCTTCGACTCCGGATATACCATTGCATTTGTCACGTACAAAGCCTCCTCTCCACCATACATAAGCCTTCCGGTAAGCTCTACCAGCGTTCCCTCTGCTTTTGTCTTTTCTGTCTGAATCTCTCCTTGCACATTCATCACTTCATAATGATCCAGCTCCCACTGAATCTGCACCGGATAATCTTTCCACTCCGTAAGCAGATTCAGGTCTTTCTCCACACGATCAAGGCTTTTATTTTCACCTAAAATAACCTCATCCATTTTCTCCATCACTCGTTTGAAAATTTTTTTGGTCTCCTGTGATGTATACCTTTGCTCTTCCACATCTATCGTAACTTCTTTTTCTTTCAATGTCTGTCCGATCGTGATCTCATAAGTCTCTCGTCTGTTTCCGCCGCCATAGACATTCCGCTCGATTTCTCCTGAATCTTTTTCTTGCCTGTCCAGCCAAAAGAGTCCGAGTGCAATCGTATTTGCACAAAACAAAATCAATAAAATCTGCCTTCCTGTCTTTTCCTCACACCGCACAAAAATTTTTCGTTTCTGCTTCTGAAGCACTAAAAAAAGTAATACCACATATCCGATAATACATATGATCATGATCTACACCTCAATTTCTACAATTCGTTTTCCAATCTCATATGCAATGACATATCCCAAAAAACAAATTGTCATAATTACAACTCCGGCTGCATTGCCATACAAAACTCCCATAAACTCCGGAAAACTGAACTTCATATAACAGATCATCCCGAATGGTATGGCCGACATAACTTTAAATTCCAGCTTTTTAGAAGCAATAATCGTTCCAATCTCTCTTCTTATATCTGCCTTCTCCGACATCTGCTGTACCGTATTGCGGATAATCGCAATCATATCGCCGCCACTTCTTTTTGCCATTACAAATACTGTCACAAACGTCTGTACATCCTCCTCGCCAGTCCGTTGTGAAAACTCCTGAAGCACTTTCTCCATTGTTACATTCACATCCAGTTGTCGAACCATATACCGGAATTCCCGCACGATCAGCTCATCTTTCTTATATATGATCTGCAGATCTTTTAATGCCTCACGCATTGCATTTTCGACTGAGTATCCTACGTTTAATGCCGTCGCCAAAGACTGTACTGCCTCCTTAAACTGTATCTGAAACACATTTTTTCTTTTTTCTATCCACTGTTTTTCCCATGATTTTAAAAAATAGACTAAATAAGGTGCCAATAGAATTGCACATAGACATGTCCCATAGAATAAATACGAAAACATTAAAATTACAAAACTGCCTGTCAATACCGCCAACAGATAATCACGTCTGCGAATGTCCTGCTGCCAATAATTTTTCTTTCTTTTGTATCTCATGTAATTTTACCCATTCTCCTTTGATTTTCCCTCCAATCATCTCCGTTTCCTGAAACTCATACAACGTCTGAAGCTGGATCTTCCCGTCCTCATACCCCAAAACCTCAACAATCTGTAAAAGCTTTCTGCTTCTGTCTCTCAATCTTCCAAGATGTATAATAATATCAATTGCTGAGGCAATCTGTCTCTGAATTGCCGTAAGCGGAATGTCCATTCCCATCAGAACCATTGTCTCTAATCGACTGAGCATATCCTCCGGACTGTTAGAATGCCCGCTGCTCGCTCCGCAATGTCCGGTATTCAGACTCTGCAGCATGTCGATTGCCTCACTTCCGCGCACCTCACCGACAATAATTCTCGTTGGGCGCATTCGAAGCGCTGATTTGATTAAATCGCGAATCGAAATCTCTCCTGTTCCTTCCACATTTGCATTTCTCGCCTCAAGACGAACCAGATTCGGAACATTTTTGATTCTCAGCTCTGCATTGTCCTCAATTGTAATTATCCTCTCATCTTTTGGGATGAAGTCCGATAATGCATTTAAAAAAGTGGTTTTCCCAGAACCTGTTCCACCGCTGATAAAAATATTGTATTTTGCTTCCATCAGCCGCTTTAAAAATGGCACAAGCTCCGGCCCGACTGCCTCCCACTGTACAAGCTGCTCCATTGTGATATTCTCTTTCGGAAATTTTCGAATTGTCACAATCGGACCATTTAACGCAACCGGATAAAGTACCACATTGACTCTGGAACCATCCGGAAGCCTTGCATCCACAATCGGTGAAGCTTCGTTTACAATCCGGTTTGAACCCGCTACAATCTGCTGAATCACATCTTCCAGTTTTGTCCTTGTGATAAATCTCTTTTCAAGTTCCAAAATCTTTCCCTGCTTCTCCACAAAAATATGATCAGTTCCATTGATCATAATCTCCGTAATTTCATCATCTTCAATCAGTTCCTGCAAAATATCAAGCTTTCGGAATGTATTGAACAGTTCCTTTCCAAGACCTGATTTTTGTTTCAATGGTATATAGGACTCTTTTCCCTTTTCTTCTAAAGTCCGGTGTATGATCTCTACAAGTTCGTCATCTTCCACTTCCTTCGACAGATCCAGCTCCGCCAGAATTTTCTCATATAATTCTTCCATCTGAATCATAGACGTTCCTCCTTCACAAGCCTCCTTACCGCATTTTCAATATCCTGTGGGACAATAAACGAATATGTTTTTTCTGACAGTCTCTCCAACTGCAGTGTCTGCAGATTCTCCTCATACTGTCGCAGTTTTCCCTGTGAGATACTATCCTCTAAAATTGGCATATAAATCCTGTCACACAAATCCAGCATCTGAAAAAGTCCCTGCACACATTCGCCGACATCCAAAAGAATCACCTCATAGACGCTGTCCTCCACAATCTGTTTCAGCAAAACTTCCCATTCTTCCCAAAGTACCTCCTTCAAATCAAGACTTACCGGCATCGGCGGAATATAATCCAATTCATCCATTTTCCTGACCAGCATTCCAAGCCGAAGTCCAAAATTACTGTTCTCCTGTCTTGTATAATACAGGACGTCTCCAAGATTTCCACCGTCTGCCTGTGTAAATATTCCGCCATATCCGAAATATTCTTCCAGATTCAAATACAGCACTTTTTTACATCTCGCCAGTTCTTTTCCAAACGCCACTGCAAAGCTTGTCTTTCCCGCTCTGTGGATAGGCGAGTATACCGCCAGCATTTTAACCGATTCCTTTTTCACACTTCGCATCATATTTTCTTTTGTTCTCTCAAAATATATCTCCAGAATCTCTGACAATATCTGATCCACGCACTGATACTTATAAACACACTTTTCATCCTGAGACACATTCTGAAAATTACCTGTCGTCAGCACAAAAATCTGTTCTGCCTCCACTCCTTTTCGCTCTTTCTTCGCACAGGTTTCATCTATGACCAAGATATGAATATTTTTATCCCGCGAAAGTATCTTTACATTTTCCCAGGTACTGCATACATATACCCTCACCGCAAATTCTTTTCGCTCCATAATATTTTCCATTAATTTCTCGGCATATTTGACTTCCTGATCGCATATTACAATATTCTTCTCACTCAAATACTCCCTCCTTCGTATTTTATTTTTCAACTTTGGATTTCTCGCCGGAATCGGCTTTTGATCTTTGAAAATTTAAGATTAACTAACTTGTACATTGCATTATAAACGCCTTTTTCTCTCTTGTCCATATCATTTTTTCAAATATTTTATTTTTGTGCAACCTCTATAAAATTTTGTACGCCAATATCCCGTAAAGCATCGCAACCCCTGGCACTCCAAGGATTCCGGATGTCAAAAAGGAAATTCCGTTTAATCCTACTCTCAGAGAGATCCCCCTATATTCCAGATACTGATTGACAAAAAAAATGAGTCCCATACCGACTACTGCTCTGACAATAAAGTTAATAAGAAAACTGGTTTTCGGCTCTTCCTGCATTATATTTTTCCCCCTGCTTTTTGTTACAGAATATGTGCAAGCTCCTCGTTTTATTCCGATTTTTCCTTTGCAAATATGGTATTTTATTCTATTTTTTGTCTATACTAGATAAAAGAGACTATTTACAAGAATGAGGGGTGTCATATGAAACTATTCCAAAAGAACTGCCAAAGAGAAACATCCGAATACAATATACACGAAGAAATCGAAAAGGTAAAAGCACAGATGGACGCCGCATATTCCAACTTTCAAAATGCCGTCGACCCAGATTTGATTGACTGCTGCATTTTTGAAAGCAATGCTGCTTGGAAAAAATATCGTTTTTTATTGAGACAGGCTAAAGGGCAGCGTTCCTGCCACTAAAATACGGGGGCTTAAAAAAGTCCCCGTTCCATACTCTGTTACAAAACAATCTTTATCTCACGTCCTGTGCGATGATATTGGTAATACCGTACTCCTGCCGCATCCATCATGCGTTTTGATGCGATCACAGACGGTGTGTCTGCATATTTATCGCAGTCATATATCACCTCTCGTATTCCACTTTGAATGATTGCTTTCGCACATTCATTACACGGAAACAGTGAGACATAAAGCTTCGCTCCTGCAAGACTTCCACCGCTGTAGTTCAAAATCGCATTCAGCTCACTGTGGGTTGAGTACAAATATTTTGTCTCCAGCGGATCATCGCCTTCCCTTTCCCAAGGGAACTCATCGTCCGAGCACCCGATCGGGAAACCATTATACCCCATAGAAAGTATCTTATTATCCTGACTGACAATGCAACACCCTACCTGTGTACTTGGGTCCTTGGATCTCATACCAGAGAGCATCGCAACTCCCATAAAATATTCGTCCCATGAAATATAATCTTTTCTCTTCTCAGTCATGACAACACACCTCCACATGAACTATTTTGTACCAAAAATACGATCTCCTGCATCTCCCAATCCCGGAACAATATATCCGTGATCGTTCAATTTTTCATCCAATGCAGCAATATAAATATCTACATCCGGATGTTCTTTCTGCAGACGTTCCACACCTTCCGGTGACGCAATGATACACATGAAGTGAATGTTTTTGACACCTTTTTCTTTTAGCATCTGAATTGCCGCAACACAGGAACCTCCTGTTGCAAGCATCGGATCTACCACGTACACTTCTCTTTCATTACAGTCTGACGGAAGTTTGCAGTAATATTCTACAGGCTCCAATGTCTCCGGATCACGATACAGACCGATATGTCCTACTTTTGCAGCCGGAATCATTGCAAGCATACCTTCTACCATACCAAGTCCTGCACGCAAAATCGGTACGACAGCAAGTTTTTTCCCTGCCAGTTCTTTGACAGTCGTCTCACAAATCGGTGTTTTGATCTTGACATCCTGGAGCTTCAAGTTTCTTGTAGATTCATAACACATCAACATTGCAATCTCACTGATCATCTGACGAAAATCCTTTGATCCAACCTCTTCTCTTCTAATAATCCCTACTTTATGCTGGATCAGCGGATGATCCATAACGTATACTTTTGACATACTCTTTCTCCTTGTTCTTGTTCTTTATTCTTCAATCATCGAAATGCGTCGTACATGACGCTCATCTCCGGAAAACGGAGTCTTCAAAAAGGTATCCACAATCTTCACTGCAAGTTCCGGACCTAATACACGTCCCCCCAATGCAATGATGTTTGCGTCATTGTGAAGTCTTGTAGCTTCCGCAGAAAAGCAGTCAGAACAAAGTGCACAACGGATTCCTTTCATCTTATTCGCAGCGATGGAAATACCAATTCCGGTTCCGCAAATCAAAATTCCTTTTTCACACTCGCCATCCAAAACAGCCTGTCCCACTTTTCTCGCATAAATTGGATAATCTACCGATTCTCCATTGCAGCCGAAGTCTTTATATGCAAGCCCTTCTCGTTCTAAATATTTTATAATCTCCAATTTCAAATCATATCCACCATGATCACATCCAATTGCTATCATTCTTTTTTTGCCTCCTTATTTAGTTTCTCTGCTAATTTTAAAATCAACTCTTTTAACAGTTCAAAATTCTCTCCATATGCCACCAAAGGCTGCCCATGTGTAGAGAGAACCTGTCTGTCATCTTCAATGTACTCATTCAATGTAAATACATTCTTTACATTTTCGTATTCCGATACAATCTTCCATTTGTACGGTTCTTCCAATGTAAGCACCAATGTATCGTCATCCAAATCTTTTTCACTAAACGGCGTTGCCTCATGTGACTCCAAGGTCATCTGCTGGCTTTTCATGATTGCCTCTGCCTTTTGGTTCGCCGGCTCAGGAAACAAGACGATCATTCCTCGAGAATCCACTTCATATTCCTGTAAAAGTGGCTGATTGCGCAAGATCTCTGCCGCCATCGGTCCCCTGCAATTGTCACTGTTACTTACAAACAGAATCCTTCTGTATTTCTGAAGCTTCGTAATCTCTTCCGCCTCTATGATCTGATGACCCGCAGCTTTGATAAGTCTGTTCATAATCGCATTCCCGATTCCTTCCACGGCAAATGCCTCACTAAAAATATATGCCACCTCTTCATCATCAAATTCACGAAGCACTTTATAAAGATTTTTAGCAATGGAATTCTCGTTTGCTCTTGTCCCAATACTTTTTACGATTCCATTCGTATATAAATCCGCTGTTTCGCTTGTCGCAATGATTCCCACCTGATTTCCCCTGCGCATCTGTTCATATGCAAGCTGACGAATAGCTTTCACTGCTTCTAACGGCGCACCATTCACAATCACAAGCTGAGCTTTTGGTGCATAGTGACGGTATTTCATTCCAGGAGCTTTCGGTGCCGCATCGCTCGTCTCAGACAATGTTGTCCTGTCCACAGCAACTTCACCTATGACTTCCTCTAACATCTCCTTCGTGATTGCTCCGGGTCTGAGGATCATAGGAGGTTCCACAGTCATATCAACGATCGTTGACTCTACTCCTATTTCCACATTGCCCCCATCGATGATCATATCGATCTTTCCATCAAGGTCTTCCGCAACATGTTCCGCACTCGTAGGGCTTGGGCGTCCGGAAGTATTGGCACTCGGTGCTGAAACATAACCTCCTCCCGCCCGAATCAGTGCCCTTGCAATCTCGTCCTCCGGCATTCTCACCGCCACCGTCTGCAGCCCGCCGGTTGTTCCAAGCGGCACTACTCCACTCTTTTCAAATATAAGTGTCAGTGGACCAGGCCAAAATTTTTCTACGATACTTTTTGCTTTTTCCGGTATAAATTCTACAATCTCATCCAATGCCTGAATATCTGCAATATGAACAATCAATGGATTATCTGACGGACGTCCCTTTGCTTCATAAGTCTTCCTTGCTGCTTCCTCATTCAGTGCATTGGCTCCTAATCCATACACTGTCTCCGTTGGAAACGCCACAAGTCCTCCTTTTTCAAGTATCTCACCTGCTTCTGCAATGATCTCTGTATCAAGTTGATTTTTGTCGATTTTTTTAATTATTGTTTTCATAACTTTTATTATATCATCATTATGTACACTTAGTCTAGCCATTTTATAATCCCTGCACAAATTGCTTCCGCCACTTTATCCTGATACTCCTCATTTTTTAATTTTTCTGCCTCCTGGGCATTACTCAAAAATCCGCATTCTACAATGATCGTCGGCACTTCTGTTCTCTTTAACATATAATATGTACTGTTTTCTTTTGCCTGTCTTTTGTTGTTTGTATCCAGCGCCTTCAATGCCTCCTGCATGACAGTTGCAGCACGTTCCCCTTCTTTGGAATGTGTATAATAAAATACCTGCGCTCCTTTTATGCTCTCTTCATGATAGCTGTTTTGGTGAATGCTGACCGCAATATCAGGCTTTGTCTCATTGATAAGGGCAACTCTTTTTTTCATATCTGCAATTTTTTTATTTGATTTACTTTCATTATAAAATCCGTCGTCATCTTCTCTCGTCATCACCACATGTATCCCTTGCTCAATCAGCCTTTTCTGTACTTTTTTAGAAATCTTGAGATTCACATCTTTCTCCAGCACATTATTGATTCCTATTTTACCGGGATCTTCTGAACCGTGTCCGGCATCTAATACAACCGTCTTTGTACCTTTTTCTACCTTTTCACTTGTCACATACTCGCTCAATCCCTTACTCGCAATAATCGCCCCTATTAAAAGCAGCAATACCATCAAAAGTTCTATCTTTCTTTTCAACTATCATTCTCCATATATTTCATTGATAAAATATATGCAAAAGAAGAGCTGAACATTCAGCTCTTCTTAATCGATCAGTTCACATATTTTAAAATCAGCTCCCACACACTCGACTTTTCAAAACCTAAGCGCCATGCCGCTGTTCCAGCCAGCTTATATTCCTTCATCAGCTTAAGTTTCTCTTCCAAAGCAGTCTCATCCTCTAACCAAATCTTGTATGTGGCTCCATCTGCCTCCCACTGAGCATAGTTTTGTTTGGTTGCCTCATCTACAGTCGTCTGAGCGCCGGCATCGGCAATCGCCTGTTCTGCAGCTTCCATACCAAGCGCTTCGCTCGTCACTTTTACAGAATATTCAGCCGCTTCAGTTCCTGCCTCCTCTGCCAGCTCTTCCTCGGTCTTTGGAACTTCTTTCCAAAGTCTTGTGAAAAACGGAACCGCATTGATTACTTTTTCTTTTGGTACGGCATTTAACGTCGCTTCTATTCCCTCTTTTACAAAATTCAAAGATGCAACTGAACCGCTTTCATAAGAGCCGCTGTAATGTTCATCATATCCCATGATAATTACATAATCCGCAACTTTCCCCTGCTCTTCTATATGATAATGTGCATTGTATGTCTTCGGCACATAGTTGTCCACAGATAATACAAGTCCATTCTGTCGGCACTTTACAGATAACTCGCGGATAAACTGAATATAATGTTCTCCGCACTCTGCAGAAATCTTCTCAAAGTCGACATTAATGCCGTCAATTCCTGTCTGCAGTGCCTCTGCAATCAGCTGATTTACCAAGTTTTCTCTCTTTGAAGTATGACTAAGTACTTCGTAAGATTCTTCATAAGAACCGATCCCACCATCAAAATCTCTCACCAGCGCCCATACTTCGATATTGGACTGATGAGCATAGTTCACATACTGGGAACTTGCAAGAGAGTTAATATTTCCATCTGTATCTGCAATTGTAAACCACGTTGGAGAAATTGTTGTCAAACCTTTTGTATCTGCAATTGTCTGAAGCACTTTTTCGTTCGCACTCTGATTCGTCACCACGTGCCACGCCATATTGATTGTGTAGTCTTTTGAAATGTTTGTGTATACCTGTTCTTCAAACTCTCTCGAAATCGTCTCTTCCTTTTCATTCTTCAGACAATTTTTCTTGATATATCCAATATATCCATCCTCTGTACGAACTTTTTTCCAGTCCCCTTCATTCTCAATTACAGTTACCTTATCCTTTTTGGATACCTCTGTCAGGTACGGACTCTTCACTCCGCCTCTGTACCTCACCTGTGTATCCTTTTTGACCGTTGCCGTTCTGATCTTTCCCCAGTCACTTATAATCATGACTCTCTGCGGGTCTTCATATGTTTTAAATTCAATATTTGTATACTTCTGCACAAAATCCAGTGCGATATACGCCGTACTTCCTTCCGTCTTTATAATCGTATAATCTTCACTTTTCTTTTCTTTCTGCAGTGTATACTCATTACTTCCTACGTCTGCCCGGATCGTTCCTTCCGGGAGTGTGTACAATAAAATATTCTCATTGGAATCCCAATAAAATCTATCATTTAGATAATCTCGCACAAGCGAATATTCCAAGTATGGCTTTCCATCAAACATCGCCGCTTTCGCTTCAAGAATCTGATTGTCTATAATAACAGCTACCTGATTGTCTTGTTCTATTCCATAATATTTTTTCAAATCAGCTTTTTCTTTAGATGGGCTATATCTCTTTAATAAGAAAGCGCCTCCTACAATACCTATTACTATCAAAACAAGGATACTCATCTTGAACGCCAAATTGCGTTTTCTCTGTCTCCTTGATGCACCATTTCTTCTCTTCCTATTCGAACCATTCTGTGCTGATCTGGTTCTTTGGGTCGTGCTCTTATTTTGCATCTGCCTTGTTGTACCTGAACTCTTTCTTGTTCTTTCGTCCATGCTACACCTCCTACTTGAACCTATTATAACAATATTTTTTGTACACGTCATCAACTATTTCGACAATTTCCGCAAATATAAACAATCTAATTGTCTTCGCAAGAGGGGTATCTGTGCGTCTTTCTTAACTGTTGCTGATACTGTGAAATACGATTTCTTTAACGTCTCCCTTATCATCCCAGACGTAATCTCTCATATAAGCATTTTCCTCTTTTACCATATGTGCCGTAACAATCTGCATAGGACTTGCCGGCTGATTGTTCAACCGTATGCTGACACCTCGATTCTCGTATTTTTCTAACTCCGCATACAAATCTTTATATAGTTCTCTCTCTTCCATGTTCCGCTCCTCCATAATTTTTACAATTGGCAACTATGGCATCTGACATTCCACTATTCCTTGAGGTTCTGTGATATATCTTATGGAAATGTTTTTGCTGACAAGAAGATAGGTTTTCTCTTTAGAATTTCTTTTTTTGTTTATTTTATACGTTGCTTGTTTTGGTTTTCTGATTCGATTAAATCCTGTGATATGTATTGTTGATTCGCTATTGAAATGTGTTTGATTTAAACAAATTAGACTTTTTCAGATTATTTCTTAAAAGATTATTTTTACGAAAAGATTCTTATTGAGAAGTTAAGAATCCTGCCTTCGATAATACGTCCCTCCTTACATTGTAAACATAGCCGCCCGACATACTATCTTCTTGTAATAAAATTATAATCATTTTCATTTATTACTTGCAAGCACTATTTTGTTTATATCTAATTGTAAAGATTTACCTTGTAATTTCAAGCTTTTCTTTATCCATACTATACTTATTCACGGATTTTCCACAAGATATCCACATACTTTTCCACACAAAATTCTCTTTACATATTTTTTGTTTTTGTTTATACTAATAAAAAGTAAGCAGATCTATTTATGAATAGGAAGTGATCATTATGAAGATTGAAAAAATTAACGATAATCAAATACGCTGTACTCTTACACAAGCTGATTTAGCTGACCGCGAATTAAAACTCAGCGAATTGGCTTATGGAACTGAAAAGGCAAAATCACTTTTCCACGATATGATGCAACAGGCTGCTGCTGAATTTGGTTTCGAAGCAGAAGATATCCCTTTGATGATAGAGGCAATTCCTACATCTTCCGATTCTATTGTACTCATTATCACAAAGGTAGAAGATCCGGAAGAACTTGATACAAGATTTTCAAAATTCGCTCCTTCTCCGGCTGATTTAGACAGCAGAAAGCGAAATGTATTAGATAAACTGGAAGGCGCAGAAGATATTTTAGATTTGATAAATAAAGTAAAAGAAGCGGTATCCGAACCTCCGGCTAAAATGGCGGAAGCGAAAAAAGAAGAGATAAAAGAAGCAAAAAATCCGGCAATTCGCCTTTTTTCATTCTCGAATATGGACAGCGTCATCCATGCTGCTCATTTGCTAAAGGCAATGTACTTTGGTTCCAACACATTATATAAAGATACTTCAAACAATGTATTCATCTTAGCGCTCACACAGTCTGAGCATACAACTAATGAATACAATAAGATTTGTAACATGTTATCTGAATATGGATCCTTAGAACGTGCTTCCGGAGCAACACTTGCATATTTGGAAGAGCACTGTGAAGTATTTATAGCCAACAATGCAGTTCAACAGTTGGCAGTAATTTAAAAAAATGGGAAGAGAGTTCAAATACTCTCTTCCCATTTTTTCTTTATGCATTAATTGCTGCATTAATCTTTTCAACTAATAATTCTACGTCAATACCGTGTACCATTGCTGCTTCTTCCAGAGATTCTCCCTGTGCAGATGGGCATCCGAGACAGTGCATACCAATTTCCATTAAAATCGGTGCCACCATAGGATTAATTGCAAGAATTTCACCAATTGTCATTTCTTTTGAAACTTGTACAGCCATTTGAGATTCCTCCTTCTATAATTTTTACTTTACCTATTATAATACCATTTTTATAAATTATCAATCTCTTAAACATTTCAAAAGTTTCTCAATTGTATATACAATTGTATACAAATTGAGATTACTTAAAAGTCAACATTTTTTCTCCGTTTTTTCGACAAAATAATTTTTTTATTATTTCTCTACAAAACGCTTGTTCTTTTTTTCACAATAATAATCCACACTTTCCACGCCCTTTAGTGTGGATAATGTGGATAACTTTGAGGAAAACTACTATTTATTGTGTTTTTTCCAATTTTTCATGTGGATAAGTGTATTTTTAATTTTTTTCATTTTTTTTCACATTTCGACATTTTTGTGCATTTTGTACACGCTACTTTTCTTATGTGTTCTGGCACAAAAAAAACCTCAAGACAATTCCTGAGGTTTTCCTTATAATTTCTGAACTATTACAGAAGTCTTCTGACAGTGATAATGTTTGTATATGTTGCTGAAGATACACCAATTCCATGCGCTTCATCAATCGCATTTACAATCTGACCATTTCCTATATAAATTCCTACATGCCCCTCATAACAGATTACATCTCCCGGAACAGCCTCGCTGTAGCTTACTTCTGTTCCCGCACTTCTCATGGCACTTGATGTACGTGGCATGCTAACTCCAAAATTAGCATATACTGACTGAACAAATCCAGAGCAATCCGCTCCATTTGTCAGGCTTGTACCTCCCCATACATATGGATTTCCTACAAACTGCATTGCATAGTCCACAACAGCCTGTCCATTTCCCACTGTTTCCGCTTCTGCCGCCTTAGCCTCTTCTTCTGCTTTCGCTGCTTCCTCTGCAAGTCTTGCCGCTTCCTCTTCTTTTGACTCTGCATAAGAAAAACACTCTGCCGCAAGCTCTTCTGCTTTCGCTTCATCCAATGTCTCTACATCTACTTCCGGTTTCTTCTCTGCTACAATTGCTTTTGCTTTTTCTTCTGCTGACTCCCCTGTCAAAATATATTCTGTTTTCACATAACCGGTTACATTGCCGGATTCAATCTGTGTCCATTCTCCCACCGGACCGATTACTTTTGCTGCGTCCGCTTCATAGAGCTTACCAACCCATTCACTGTCCTGAGATGGTTCTGTTCTTACAAATAAATAACTTCCCTCTTCCACCTGTGTAAATGCCATGTCTTCGTACACATTTTTCAGTTCAGTTTCTACGTATCGTTCAATCTCAGCTGTAGCATTTGCCAAATATCCTTTATTTATATTTACAGTACTTACCCCCTCCGCATTTTTTGCTTCGGCTGCAAGAACTTTATCGTTCGGTATTAAGACTGCACTTGTCAATACTCCTAAAGCGATTCCTTTTTTCAGGAATTTAGAATACATAAATTGTCCTCCTACTATATTTTTCTTAATTGTTACAAAAATGTTAAATATGTTACATTGGTATTATATCAACGTAACATCTTACTGTCAACCGTGTATACTGTGTTTTTATTGTGAATTTTATTTTCTGTATTGACAAAATTTCACTTTTTTAATATTATAAATATAGTAACTATTACTATTATTGACTGAAAGGAGGATTCCCATTGGCAACTTTAAAATACAGCCGCCAGCGAGAGTCCATCAAAGACTATCTGAATAGCACAACTGAACATCCAACAGCAGATACTGTCTATTTAAATGTAAGGAAAGAGTTTCCGAACATCAGCCTGGGCACAGTATATCGCAATCTGAATCTGCTGGCAGAGATTGGAGATGCTATAAAGATACCTACTCCCAATGGCGGAGATCGATTTGATGGAAGAACAATTCCACATTATCATTTTTGTTGTACTTGTTGTGGCAGAGTCATGGATCTTGATATCGAACAGATGGATTTCATTAATGAGACTGCCGGCAAGAATTTTGATGGTATTATCGAGAACCACTCTATGATGTTCTACGGGACATGTAATGAATGTGTTAAAAAACAATAAAATTCAAAATAAGGATTGACATTTTCATTTGATTATGATAAATTAATATCAGTAACTATTACTAATATTGATGATAAAAAATATTATTAACAGAAAAGGAGAGTTTTAAAATGAAAAAATTTGTATGTACAGTATGCGGTTATGTTTATGAAGGAGAAGCTGCTCCAGCAGAATGTCCACAGTGCCATGTAGGAGCTGATAAATTTAAAGAAATGACAGGAGAAAGAGAATGGGCTGCTGAGCACGTAGTTGGTGTTGCACAGGGCGTTAGCGAAGATATTTTAGCTGACTTAAGAGCAAACTTCGAAGGAGAATGTTCAGAAGTTGGTATGTACCTTGCAATGGCTAGAGTAGCTCACAGAGAAGGATACCCAGAGATCGGATTATACTGGGAAAAAGCTGCTTGGGAAGAAGCAGAACACGCTGCTAAATTCGCTGAATTATTAGGTGAAGTTGTAACTGACAGCACAAAGAAGAACCTTGAGATGAGAGTAGAAGCTGAGAACGGCGCTACAGCAGGAAAATTTGATCTTGCAAAACGTGCAAAAGCTGCTAACTTAGATGCTATTCACGATACAGTTCACGAGATGGCTAGAGACGAAGCTCGTCACGGAAAAGCTTTCGAAGGACTTCTTAACAGATATTTTGGTTAATTTGAATGCTTCTTACGAGCATTTACAAAGGAGCCGACCAGTGGTCAGGCTCCTTTTACTTTATATTTTTTCTGTAATTCTGTCATATGCCATCTGGTACAATGCTTCCTGAGCATTGACTGGTTTTTCTTCATTCACCCGCATGTGGTAACAACCATCTTTATCTTCCCATCTTGCTTTCTGATTATCATGCAGCAAAATATCAAACAATTCCTGAAGTCGTTCTTTTAGATTCTCCTGATAGACTGGAGCGGCAACCTCCACTCTTTTCACTGTATTTCTCGTCATAAAATCAGCGGAACCAATGTAATATCTTCGTCTTTCTCCAACTCCAAATATATAGATGCGGGAATGTTCCAAAAACCTCCCGACAATGCTAAGTACACGGATATTTTCTGTCTTACCTGCAACTTGCGGAATCAGACAGCAGATTCCTCTCACTACCATCTCAATGTTCACTCCTGCGCAGGAAGCTTCCACTAACTTATCCATAATTTTTTTATCGGTGAGAGAATTCAGTTTTAATCCTATATATGCATCTTCTCCACTTTTTGCACGTATGATTTCTTCCTCAATCATCTCAATAACTTTTGACTGCAGACATTTCGGAGCAACTAAAAGATGTTTTGTCTCTTCCACCACTTCCCCTTTTGACAGTGCCTGAAAGATTCCCGCTGCCTCCAGACCGATATCCACATTTGCTGTCATCAGAGACAAATCCGTATATAATCTGGACGTTTTTTCATTATAATTACCGGTTCCGATTTGCGTAATATACTCGATCTTTCCTTCTGCCTTGCGGGTAATCAGACAAAGCTTTGAATGTACTTTATAATTTTCCAGCCCATATATTACCTGGCATCCTGCTTTTTCAAGCATTCTGGACCACTCAATATTATTTTCCTCATCAAATCTTGCCCGAAGCTCTACCAATACAACTACTTCTTTTCCGTTTTCTGCCGCCTCACATAACGCCTCGATGATTTTACTTTGTTTCGCAAGTCGATATAAGGTCATTTTAATCGAAACTACATTTTCGTCTTCCGCCGCTTCCACGAGCAGATTCAAAAATGGACGAATAGATTCATACGGGTAGGATAACATCTTATCTTCTTCTTTGATCTGTTCAATAATACTGGTTCCGTCTTTGATATCAGGTGTTTTCTGCGGAACTCGCTTTTCATAGAACATTTCTGAATTCTTTCTGAGGAGGTCCTCAATTTCAGAGATAAACGTCATATCCAGCGGAGACTCTTCACGAAATACACTGTCTGTATCCATATCCAGATATTTACACAATGCATGCACTACATTTCCGTCCATCTCACGCGAAAGACTCAGGCGTACCGGAGAAAGTTTTTTGCGTTCTTTCATTAATTCTGCCATAAATTCACGGTAATCCAAATCTTCGTCATAAAGTGCATCTGCATCAATGTCCGCATTTCGGATCACTCGAATGAGAGACTTTCCTTTGATCTTGTAACCTTTAAATACTTTTGCCATAAAGTGTAAAATCAAATCTTCTGACAGCATATATCTTCCCTGTCCAAACGGCAGCTCAATCATACGCTCCAGCATATTATTTGTGCATGGAATAATTCCAAGACGTTCCTTTCCGTTTCTTGTCTCCAATACAACAACCGCGTAGATTTCCTTGTTGCGCAAAAATGGGAATGGCTGGCGTTTTCCGACTACGGTAGGTGAAATCAACGGCGCAATCTCTGTCTCAAAATACTTTTCCAAATACTGCTGTTCTTCTTCACGCGCCATCTGGAAATCAATCAGGCAGATTCCAAACTGTTCTACTTCTGTCATCAGCTTGCTGTATATTTTATCTTTTCTTTTGTTAAGCTTCTTTACTTCTCGAAAAATTGCATGAATCTGCTCCTGTGCAGTCATATTTGTCTTATTGTCTTTCCATTTACTGCTGATAAGCATCTGGTCTCTCAAAGACCCGACTCTTACCATAAAAAATTCGTCCAGATTGCTCTCAAAAATAGAGACAAATGTCATTCTCTCACATAGTGGAACGGACTCATTTTCTGCTTCTTCCAGTACTCTTTCGTTGAATTTTAGCCAGGAAAGCTCCCGGTTCATATAAATTTCTCCCATTTTCGCCTTCTCCTTTGTTTTGAATTTTCAAAAGAAACTCTCGTTTTATAACGTATAGCGACGGCGTTTTGTAATTCCAAATACGACTGTCAAAGTCAAAATAATTGCTGTGAAAAGTCCTGCTGTTTTCTGCATATCTCCGGTCTTTGGTGCATCTGATTTTGCTCCTTGTCCGGATTCCTGTCCATTGTTTGAATTCTGTCCTTCCCCCGAATCCTGCCCGTTATCCGAATCTTGCTCATTTCCCTGATCTTCTGTTTTCCGAGCAGTTAATTCATATGATGCAACGGTTCCTGATACTTCACATGCCGTTAATAAATGTGCATTTCCATCCACACTTTCCGACTCCGATATAAAACAAAGTCCTTCCGGTGAATCATCTCCTGCAATATCCGCACTGAAATCGCGGGAGTTAATATAATTTGCATAACTGATTTTCTCTGGATTTGTAACATCATACATCATTACGCCTCCGATTCTTTCCAAACCAATAAATGCGTAAATCTTTTCGCCTTCATTTCCTATAGTTACATTTTCTGCTTCAACCCCCTTTTTCCCTGAGCGGTCATCTATGTCATTATTGTCGTTCGAACAGTTAAAGTGTTCTGGTTCATAGCCTGCTGTTTTTGCTTCAAACTCATTACCGCTTGTGTATATTTCTGTCAGACCTTGCTCATCTGCTTTAAATACCGTAAAAGAGCGCCCTCCAAAGAGATAGTCAAGTTCACTGTCAAGCCCATCGTAATCACTGCTGTCAAAAAATACAACTTTTCCAGTCAGTCCACTGTTTTCAGCTGTGATTTTTCCTGTTGGAGACGTCTCTCCTTTCCCGAAATTCCGCTCATCTTCATTCAGACACTCACCCCATTCCCGAGAATCACCTTCATTTGCTGTTACTATATAGTCTACACCATTTATATGATATGTTGCAATCCCATCCGGCATACGAATTCCTCGTAATGTCTCATAAACTGCTGGTTTATATGCTTCATCTTTTTTGTCAATATCTACTGCGCAAGTACTATAATCTTCATACCCGGCAGAATAAACTCCTGTAAGAGATTGCTGGTTCAAGTCAATTACTGCGATAGCATTTGCCTCTTGAAACGTCACATATGCTGTCTTATCTCCTACTGCAATATATTCCGGCTCAAAATCTACAGAAGGATTCGTATTTTTCTTCAGGATAACTCCACTTTCTACGAGTTGTTCCCGGCTGTCAGAATTATCATACGATGTAAAATCTACCTGTGATACTGTCTGGTCTGCCAAATTAATAATTGTGACTGTCCCCTTCGGATCTATGATTCCATCCCCGTATCCATCTCTTGGTTCCCCTTCGTCCGCCGTAAGAATTTTACTATCATTCGACGCAAATGTAACCATATCCGGCTGCACTCCGGTCTCATAAACCTTATCAAAGGTCAACGTCCCATCTGCATTGCATGTAAATAACGCCACACGTCCGGTATCTGCATAATTTTCTGCCTGTATTGCAACTGCAAGCTTACTTCCGTCTTCCGAAACTGCAACAGAAGTCATATCTCCATATACAAACCCTGCACAATTTTCTTCTACCATCGATTTTACATCAATATCATTGCCATCCAAAAGGTCTATCTTTTCTGAAGACTTCATATCTTTGATCGCGATGGCTGTCAAGTTTCCGGTTACGCCATTGACCGCATATGCCCATCCAGTCGTCGTATTATAATCTACAATCTCCATCACACCGCCGTCAGCATTTGTCATGCCAGAGTCATATCGTGCCTTTTGAACCACATCCAGAGATGTCTTTGTATTTTCTTTTCCTGATGTCTGTTCTCCTCCGTCTGTATTCTTTGTAACGCTGAATGAATCGATCAGCTCACTGTCTGGTGCATCGCTCTCTCCGGAAAGATTATACACATTTACAGAAATCTTTTGATCTGTCACATCAAAAATAGCATAACTTGGACTATACTCCTGATTCCACTCTTGATTTCCCACAGGAAGATTTCCTTCCAGATAGGATGCAGAACCACTCTCTCCATTTGCTAAAATCGGAAAATCCGCATTATTATTTTTATCTAGTTTTTCAAACGGGGTATAATACTGCATATCAGAACAGCAATTTCCAGTAAGATAAATCGTTCCGTCCGGATCATTAATTGTATCCAGGCGCTCTGAATTGCGCTGTCCGTCTTTTAAAACATAACTTCTGGAATATACATGATCATGTCCTCCCAGTACAAAATCCACATCAAACTCATCCATGACTTTTTCAAATCCTCCATCTACATAGTTCTCAATATCGGAGTCTGCGGCATGCTTTGCCACTGTCTGTGTAGATTTGTGATGTGTTACAATCAGCCACTGATACTGTCCTGCATTTTCCGCATCGTTGCCACCCGGATATGCCCCTGTATTTAAAGTTACAAAAAGTACATTATCGTACAGATAATAATAATTACCTTTTGTCTCCATCTCTCTTCTCTCGGTAAAGTCATATTGTCCTTCTGCATTTGGCGTCACTCCGTTTGACTCAGATTGGTTCGCAATTTCATCTGCCGTTGCCTGAACATAGTTTCCATAGACTTTGACTCGTCCCACTGTTCTGCCCACGAAATGTTGTCTTCACCTGGCTGAGCACGCCTTCACTTCCATCTACAAGCATTTCATTTGGCAGATTAAAATGATCTGCAAACATATAATGTCTGTCATGATTTCCAACCGCCGGAGCATAAAGAATCGAGGACATCTCCTTCGGTGCAAAAAATGCGGCATATTCACTTGACTTTCCCCAACTTTGATCTTCCACCTGATCTCCGGCAGATACAACCAGATTTACATTCTCCTGCATCAGCTTATCCAGCATAGTTGCCCAACCGGTCTGGTTCGTACCATCAGATGAGTTCCATCCTTCTTTGTTGCTCTCTCCATTTTCCTTGATTTGAGGATCACTTGTGAAGCCAAACTTAAACTCATTTTCTTTTGCTGTCTTATAGCTATTGATTTCCGACCATGTTTTCCCATCATCATAGGACACCTGATACTGATATTCCGTATCTTTTGTAAGCCCGTCAACTGTTGCTTTACATACCATTTTCCCAGTGTCAGTATATTTGTTTTTGTCTACCTTTGTCGGTGTATGAAGTTCCTCCACAGATGCTTCCACTATCCGATCCCCAAATTTCACAATCGCTTTCTCCGTTCCTGTCGGCGCATACCAATTCAGATTCACAGCCGAATCCGTCTCCCCCGGCTGAAGTGTCAGGTACTCTACAGAAACCTCTGCATCCGTATTCCATTCCACGCTATCACTATTTTTATCTGCTGAGTAAACTAAACTCATAACATTTTGCGAGTAGGCTACAGATGCTGCTAATGCAAACGCTGCTCCTCTTTTCCATACTTTTTTCATATTTATATCCATTCCTTTCGCTTTGCTCAGGCACAAAACGTTATGAAAACAGTTTT
>ERZ506996.31-NODE-31-length-149188-cov-13.7669_pt1 | contig 149188 bp, 166 predicted proteins | sample MGYA00512882_ERZ506996 | MGnify/ENA metagenome assembly ERZ506996 | reverse complement strand
CATCAAACAAATACCACGCGGATGTTCCTGTTGTAACCTCCGTCAGCCAGTACCATCCGCTGTGTGCGTAGCTGCCATCTTTGTACTGATACCACCAACGCTTCCCATCGGCAGCCCGAATAAAGCCTTCTCGATAAATCTCAGGTTCTCTCACAAGGCTCCAATCCGGCAGGCCGTAGCCCAAAATACGGGAGTATGTCTTATCATATGACTTCGTGCATACTCCTCCGCCATTTTCAACCACGCCAGACGCGCCGGATGTATTTCCCTCAATGGTCTTAACTTTGCTGGCCGTCACCTCGGTCACTATGCCAGTGTGGTATGCTCTTGTCCCGTTGGTAAAAAATATTACTGCTCCGGGCTCCGGTGTCCTGCTCCAACGGCCGGCCGCCTTAAACTGGTTAACCCCCGTCGGGCAGAAATGGTACAATGCGCCACAGAGGAGCTTTACAGCCGCCTCCAAGCCGAACGCCTGAACAAATACCTCCGAGACATACATCGCGCACCAGGGCTGCGCCTGTAGATTATACCCGGTATGCTTATAATAGTCTCTGGCAAAGCAGGTGTAATTATTGCTGCCAGCGTTGGCCGTAAAGCTGTCCAGGTCTTTATTGCTCTTCTTTTCCAGATATCCGTTCCATTTTTTCGCCGTCTGAATCAATTTGTTTACTGCATTCTCCATATACGCTCCTCTAATTGTAAAAAGGCCCGGGATTCCCCCGGGGCCTATGTACTGTTGTTGCGATGTCGCAACGCCGACATTACCCCTCCGACCGGGAGATAGTCGGATCACCGCCTCTCTATGCGTGTTTGTCACCCTGTCCATAATCGTTGCTGTCAATCTTGTCCTTTAAGACCGCGATGTATTTAAGCAGCCAATCCGGCACCGCAGCGCCCATTCTGCCAGCGTTTTCAACGATAGATAATAATTCGTTCAGCAAGTACCAAACAGCCACCAGAAGGCCGAAAAACGCGCTTGTCGGCATCACAACGCCAAGGCTTCCAGATACTTTTGCGATTACATAATCCACCACGACAGCCACGGCAATCACGCAAATATATCCTACTTTTTTGATAATTCCTTTTGCCCCTTTTGCTGAACTCCATCCATATGTCCTGTCTCCTGGATGGTCAATCGCCTCACGTTTGCTGGCAAGCATGCCCGTTATGTAGTCTAAGACCATCATCCCCATTAAAACGCATAATACGGGGTACAGGATTCCCAGCCTGTCACTTAAAAAAGCGCCGGCCGCGGCCAATGCTCCCTGAATTGCAATTACATATTCTTTTTTCATTTTCTGTGTCTCCTTTACTTCTCCGGATTCTCTTTCAGCCATTTTTCAACCTGTGGCTTCCACCATGTCTGCACCTCTTCCAGCGTCATTTCTCCTGCCCTTATTTTCAACCCGTAAAATCTTCCCATTACAACGTTCCTCCTGTCTGCTCCGCCAGCGCACCGGCCAATTTGGCTACATCATTGATGGCCCCGTCCTGTACCTGCTGCCCCTCTTCTACTACTGTTACACGCTCTTCAAGCCGTTCCACGTCCGTTTTATGGCGCAGGCTATAAGTTGTAAGTACCATACCGTCCGAGGCCACCACGGACGTCTCAGACACTAACACCAGGTCGGTATAGGTTGCGACCGTCAGCCCGGCGCCGTTTTTAATCTGCACTTGCGACAGGTTGTCCGGAGTAAGCAGCTCCCATGTGGCAAGCATCGCCGCCCGGTCAGCGGACAATACCTGTAATGCTCCCAGGCTGGCCCCGGTTTCAAGCTCCACCTCTGCTCCATTTTTTAAAATCAGTTTCTCTTTACTCATTTTCTCTATCTTCCTTTCTTTTTTTGTTAAGTTGCTCGGTTAAATTGTTATTTCAGATTCTGGCTGGTGGTTATCCCTTGGGGACGTTGATGTAATATACCCTTACGGTATGTGCGGTTGTTGAATTGATAATTAGTCTCTCGTTAATCAATATATACCCGATAATATAATCATTGTTTGACATTGATGACATACCGGTTACGATATTGTCATATGCATTTAATGCGGTTGTCTCTGTTTTTCCTTCCTGGCAGGTAACGTCCAAAAATTTAATTCTCAGATCGCCATTTAACTGATTATATTTGTTTAGTAAGTCGGTTAACCGTTGGTCGATAATCGGCCCAAGTGCCGCACTTAATACCATTGATGCGTCCGTCGAAAGAAAATTATTAACAATCTTCGTTATGTCAATCTTTCCGTCAACAAGTTCTTTTAGGCTTTTCGCCGCTGCTGCGTCAAACGCTTTTATCCCTTCAACCGTCTGTGTGTATCCATTCACTAGGTCGGCTTTTGTTAGTGCGGCACTTCCTATATCCGGCTGTAATTGTTCTATCAATGTCGAAAGATATTCAACGTATGACTGTGCTTGATTCTTGATTTTTTCAAGTTCCGTTATATATGGTCCGGCCGGTATTTTTTTGTCATAGGCCGGATTATACCTTACTGTAAAAATAAAAGCTGCCGTCGAAACTCTCCCGCCGGTATATTTAATTGTTACGGTCGCCACTGTCTTCCCTGATGTTTCCAGCTCGTTCCCTGCAAAGGTATATCCGTACATTCCCTGCGTTCCAGATAATTCGCCTGTCACTATGTTGCCATCTGCGCGAAGGAAGGAAATGCTGGCCCCAGTATCTCCGGTTATGTATTGTTCGTTGTCTTTCACCGCAATTGTCAGTTTTGCTTCGCCGTAGTCTCCTTGCGTAAATGCAATGTCCGTCTGTATGGCCTGGGGAGACTTTAAATTTAAAATTACATTTTGCATCACGTCTTATACCACCTTTCCTAAAATCACGTAGGTTCCGCCGGTTCTAGCCATTACGACCTTGTCGCCCTCCGCCGGTATATAGCCTGAAAGATACTTATATGATTTCTGACTATTTTTTGTTTCTCCATAAAATTTTACAATCGGGCGGCCGCCGGATAGTGTCACCACTTCTGCCATGCGGAAAGCTTCTGAATCCCGTCCATAAAACTCTCTCTCTTCTCTGATTTTATCTTTGCTGTTATCAAACATCATATTAGCGTTATCCTTTTTATATTGTGTGTCATGCTCCCGCCTACCGCAAATTCCATTGACCAGGAGCTTTCAATATATTTTTCTGCCAGCCCCATTTTGTCGTGTCGTACAAAATAACAGTCTTTATATCCATGGTGCGGCATTAATGCTGTTGTTAGTGACATGGAGTCATTGATTTGTGACTTTTCTACCGCCACTCTTCTCGTATAGTCGTCCAGCGTGTCCTGATCCGCTATGTCATCTACCGCTTCAATATCTACAATCTTTCTCCCTCGCCTTACTGTGCTTAAAATGCTGTCCACTGAGTCGTTTATATACTCACTTCGCAGCGGTGCGGCTTCCGGGTTTTCCACGTATCTGATTATCACGTTTGGTACATTGTATAAATCCTGCTTCCTGCTGGCTCCCGGCCTTATGATGCTTAGCTCATCTGTCAAATACTCGTCCTCTGCCCGGCGCCCGCTCGGTACGATGTATCGCTCAGATACAGCCGTACCGGTGCGGTCAAAGTGCAAAGGATTGTAGTTGATTGCGTACAATAAATCGTTTACCACCGTCAGTTTATCCGTTCCAATTTCAAATTCCAATGCATTCGGTACAGTCAGGTTGCTTCCCTCGATGCTTACTTTTGTTACTCCTGCGGTGGCGAGAATGCTCCGAACTTCCTGATCATACTTCGCCCCCTGGGGTATATATAGTCGGTCCGTAAGCTTATCCTCTTTTAAAATTACGCTTTTATCGTAGCAATCCACATTATATGTTGTATGGCCTCCATACGAAGAAATCTGCGGTGATGTCATGATGTAAACACCAAGCGGAAATCTAATCCATCCGGCAGGAGATAAAAGCAGCATATAGGCCGCCAATCTTGCATCAACCAGATTTATCCCCTGCACTTCTTCTTCCGCCATCGAAAACGACGCTGTTCCCATAATCTCCGCTCCTGCATCAAACGAAACGTTTCCTTTTATGCTGTGCAATGTCTTGACGTATTTTTCCTGGCTGTTTAACAAGTCGCATTCAAATGATATCTGCCTATTTTCCTTTAGAAGTTTTTTGATTTGTCTATCGGTATAACCATTCTGTGATAAATCATACATTGTCAAACCTCACCTTCTCTTCATAGTCAATTTCAGTCATAGTAATTCCAACATTATATCCGCCAAAGAGTAATTTCTGCGACATGGACAGGGACCCGGCCGAACAGAACATTCTATGTTCTTTGTTTCTTATGCAAAACGTCTTTCCCATGCTGACTAATCTTTCCAGATAGTTCGCGTCTGCGGTATATAAAAATCCAGATAAATTAATGGTTCTTGTGATTAAATCGCCTACCTCCATTACCGGATAATTCCGTCCGGTGTAAGTGATTAGGCTTTTTTCACGATCTGTTCCGATACCCAGCTCCATCTCTTCGTCTTCAGACAACAACAGTCTAATTCGTTTTTTTTGGTTATCAATCGGAGCAATATATGTCCCACGATACGATATGTACACCTCCACAATGTCACTATCTGTATAAGACTGCGTGTAGGCCCTGACAAAATATCGATACCGTTTCCCGGAACACATGGTATAATCCTCATATTTCAGATCTGTTGTCTGTGCAATTGGGATAAACTCTCCTCCGTCCTCAGACCGATATATAAAGTACCTTGTTGCATTTCCCGAGTATTCCAGAGTAATAAAATCGCCCTGGTCATATACCCTTGCAACCGGCTTTGTCGGCTTTGTTCCTCCAACCGTAAAAGTTCTTGATATCCAATTACTCCACATGTCAAACAGATTTGATATCCTTAAAAACACAGTGTATTGTCCATCCGAAAGTATTATATTCGGGGTAAAAACATCGTCAATTCCTCCAGAGATTTTTCCGCTGTCGTATATAATCACATTGCTCTGCTTAATTTGAATTTGTGCTGCTACCTCTTCCGACTTATCAGCCTCCCAGGTAATTTCCGTGATTGCATTGTTTTTAACGTTGCTGATCAACGGGTTCGGGGGCTTTCCAACAACAAAAAATTGACTCTGTGTGTAATCCGACGCCATATCTCTTGCGTTATATGTTCTGACCCTCCACTCAACAACACCATTCGAAAATGAGGCAGCATCCATATCCCGATACTGGTTTGCAGATGTCACAGTGACAGTATTCCATGTTGTACTTGACTGCATCTTCCATCCGAATTCATATTTCGCCTGCCCGGAAGAAACCCCTCCATTGTATCTCCACTGGAAACGGATATTCCCTGTATTCTCCAGGATGTCTCCCAACGGATAAAGCAGTGTCGGAGCAAACGGCGCAGCGTAATTATAGTCAATGATGATACTGGCCGCATTCCCCCCTTCAATAGACGAAATCGTACATTCTTGCCCTCCGGCCCCGCTTGTGCCATCCGTATTTAATGACAGCGTGAAATTATTCTTTCCCAAGGCTCCGACGATCAGGTTTGTGATATCAATTTCAATCCATGTTTCGTAATTTTGATTGTATTCGGATAGATAATAGCTGCCCTGTGATTCCACGTATCCGGCATTAATATATTTTTCAAATGACGCATAGGTTGTATTGTTTGGCAGCTTCTCATTTACTTCGTATGATCTCGCCGTCATTGTGACTCTTCGGCCAGATTTGATGCAATATACCCTTAACTTTGCTGACTGTATTGTGATATCGCTTAGTGCTGGTATATTAAACTGCAAAACTGCCAGATAATATTTTCCGTATACCTTCAGTGCTGCATCGTTGTATCCGGTTGTATTCAGTCCATTATTTACCCATGTATCCCAAAACGTGTTGACTGTAGTTGTTGCCATTAAATTCTTGCCACCCCCGTTCGGTATGCCATCTGCTCCCGTTCTGCCATTTCAACAAGCCTGTTAAATTCCTTTACATTGTCGGACCTGATATTAAAAATGTAAGTATTCCCCGAACTTTTCATTCTCGACGAATCTCGATTGCTGTATATCCTGCTGCCACGCGGCAATTCTACAAGCTCCGGACCTTCTTCTCCTACCCAGGTTTCACCTCCACTATAATACTCTGTGCCTTTTGCATTGTATTTTGGTTTGGTCTGTCCACTTTTTTGTGCTGCATTTACTATTTCATTTCCAACCGTTTTGACTTCGCTCATTGATTCTTTTATTGCCGACGCTCCTCCAACAACCAATGCAATTGCCGCGGCTATTGCAAGTAATACTATTAAGAGCGGGGCTAATCCCGCTGTCGCTGATGCCCCCCCTGCTCCAAGCGTTGCAGATGCAGCAGCGGCTAATAATGATTGAGTTCTGAAAGATATGATAGCTTTTGTTACAAATCCAAACACTATAAGCAGGGTTCCAAAAACCGCAGATGCTACAAGAACAGGAGTCGGAATTGAGCCAATTATATCTACTAATTTTGTAAGTATCGGAAGCAAGGCAATTCCCAATTGCAATTTTACCGCCTCCATCTTTCTGTTCATTTCCTGCATTTCATCATCAAGTTCTCCTGCACTTTGTAATAAGTCATTGCTTAAAACATATCCCGTCTCGTGCGCTTGATTTCCAAGCTCTCTCAGGCGTTTGCTTCCAGCTTCAATTAACGGGTTTAAATCTCTTGCAGATCGACCGAATATATCCATTGCCATGCTATCTCTCTCTGTTTCGTTGTTTACATTTCCCAGCGCATCGATTAAATCGTAAAACGTTGTTTCGGCATCTCTCAGCGTTCCGTCTGTCTCCTTGTACCTCACGCCAAGCCTGGCAAACTCTTTTTGCAAATCTTTATTTCCGTCCCGCGCGTCTGACATCGTCCGAATCATTTTTGTCATTGAGCCATTCATTGTTTCGACTGATACATCAACAAATTCCGAGGCATACTGCAATTCTTGTAATGTATCTGTTGATAATCCGCTTGTTGATGATAGTGTCAATAGGTTATCGGCCGTTCTGGATAACTCAAGGCTAAGATTTGCATATATCCCCGTAATTCCCCCAATCAGAGCAGCTCCTTCAAACAACTGTTTGTTCACTCCGTCAAATTTAGAAGCAAATGATTCTAAAGCCGGATTCATTTCTATTCCGAAGAAATCTGCTGTTTTTCGAATGGATTCTCCAAATGAATCGTTCTTTTTCTCCGCAGCCCCCATTGCCTTTTCCGTCTCTTTCAATTGTCCTTCCAATTTCAAAAGACTTGTCCTTTGTTGCAAAAGAGCTTTGTCAGCGGCATCTACCGCTTTTTCGTTATTTTTATTCGCACTTGTCGCCTTGTCATAGCTTTTTGCAGCCTCAGAAACTATTTTTTTCTGCAATTCTATTTTTTGAGTGAGGAAATCGTGCTTAATTCTGAGCTGTTCCGTTTCCGTTCCATATACTTTAGCCTCTTCTGATGCTCTGTTAAATTCTGCTGTTAAAACTCCCATTTTTCGGTTGCACTCCGTAATGCCTCCAGAAAAATCCGAATAGTCAAGGCCTAACACGATGGTTTTTTTATATGTGTTACCCAATATCCCACCCCTCAATCTGTTTCATGCTGCTTATCGTTTTACATTCTTCGTTGTTGGCGAAGTATTTTGAGTCGTATATTTCTCCGTTAATTGCCGCATTCTGCATGTTTTTTTCATCTACATACATATCAATCATCTTTATAATCTTTCTAAATGTAGATGTCCAAAACTCCGGATCGGTTCTTTTCATTTTGACGCAGTACATATAATACAGATAATCAAAATCAAAATTTATAGCGACAGATTCATCATGAGCCGATCCATAATTTTTTTTATTTCGTCCCGCCTCTCTTCATCTAAAGAATTCATTAAAGATTCATTGAACATTCTTATTATTTCCGCACCGGACGAAGGCGCCATACGTTTTGACATCTCCACTGCATCCGAATAACTTAACTCAATTTCCTCCGAAGCATTTATCGCAGAAAATAAGCACAGGGCCAGCATGTCAACTCTCTGTATCGTATCCTTATTAATTTTCATTTCTGCTAATTTATTTTGAAATATAAAAACACACTTCATATTAAAAATTCCGTGTAACTCTCTTTTATTTTCCGGTTCTCTTAATACGATCTCTTCGGCTGGACTAATATCAATAAACTTTGCCATTGTGATTCTCCTTATGCTTGTGCTGGTGCTGGCGGCGTTGACGGTCCGGTTTTAAACCAGTCTTCGACTTGCTTCGTTGTTAAGTCTGTGTTTGCCGTATCCGCGAAGTATCTTAATTCTCCGTCAAAATCTCGCGGGACAAAATTAATCGTAATGCTGTCTGTCGAAAAGTTGATGCTGTCTGTCGACTGCTGCATGGTTCCATTAAATGGTTGCGCCCGTCCCTTCAAAAGCCAAACTAATTCTTTGCACTTATTTGTCCCTTCTACTTCAAATCCCACTGCTAAAAATGGGGCTTCATCTCCCGCTTTCTCAATCAGAATTCCATTTTCGTACTTATGCCCCAGGATTTCCGCTCGGTCTTCGATTGCAATTTTGTTAACATCCAATACTGCTGCCATTCCATTCAGCTTTGCAATATTTTCTGATTGCGCTCCTTCTCCGTAAAGCACACCAGAGGCCAGCGACGGTGTAAGCTGCACCTGCATTGCTTTCCCAAGGGGCTTTACCTCTCCGTATTCAGCTCCGGCCGTTGTATCGCTCGTCAACAGTGCATAAACCATATTTTTGATATTGATACGATTTGTTTTCTTTGATTTATTTACTGCCATATTTACTCCTCTCTTATTTTCGTAAACTGGATCATAGCACGCCACATTTTCCCGTTTGTGTCATACATGTATGTAATATCCGGTATTGTAGTTAATGTGTTCGACTGGATGTCGTCTCTCAGCTTTCTTGCCCTGGTTTTGATTGTCTCCCGGTTTCTGTCCCAAACATCAATTTGATATCCTTCCATCCCTTCGCTTTCGGCCCCGTCTCCTTCCAGCCCCGACGTGTCAGATAGATGGGACCATGTTGCGCATGGAGGTATGATTGGTTCAAATAATTCAATAACAGGTATTTTTAATGATTCTTCAATCAAGCTTTTCATTTCCATTACTGCACCACTTTCTTCACCATCTCGTCGATTATTTTATTTGTGTCTCCTTCAGACGCAGTTACCGCGCGCGCCATGAAATTAGTTCCCTGTACAAATGACACGCCGTCCCTAGCTATATGCCCATCGCTGACCGGTCCCCACTTATATCCTGTCATTTTCCCTCCGCGCACGCTCACATAATAATTTCCCATCTTATCTTTTCTGACGCTCGACTGCACGTCATCCTTCAGATGGATATATGGCCTGCTGCCGTCATAGTTTGACGGCATAATTTGTTTTTCCCTTGTCTCAACGTCGGAGTTGTGCAGGAACCGGACCACATTCTTTTTAATGTTTCTCCCGATTTTCCCTAAAACTGCTTTTTCCTGGTTCTGCAACTCTTTCGGAAGAGCATTCAACATCTCGTCAATTGACTTCACCGACTCCTCGTAATCCATATTCACTTTCATAGCATCACCCAATCGTCAATTCCACTTCATCATTTTCCTGCACTTCATACGCTCGGTATATATTATATTTTCTGTCGTTGTATATGACTTGTGATGGTTCCTCTATGGTTCCGTCATCGTTTTCCACAAAACTCAATTCGTAATCCGGCTGATATATGGTTAGAGTTAACCTTGGCCGAAGTCCAACGGCGTAAGCTGCGTAATATTCGTTTCTTACTACCGATTTCTTTTCACAAAAGACCCCCGTCTCCTTATTGGAAATGTCGGCTCCAGTCGCTTTTCTGGTTATCAGTATACATTCTTCATTTTTCACAGCCCTTCCTCCTCCGGCAGTCCGTACCCGGTTGCCATCTGCATCTGGGCTTTCTGTTCGTCATAGGCTGCCTTCATTCGTTCCATTTGGGCGCCCGGTCCCAAATACACCGCGCAGTATGTAATTACTGCGCGGCCAATCAATGGATCGTCATGATTTTTATTGCTTACTCCTGCGATTTCTAAGTCCTTCAGGGCCGCCTGGATAAGGTCCGTTATCTCTGAGTCTAAGGCTGTCGTTTTGATTCTCAGTGCCGTCTTCACTTTTTCCAGCATAGCCAATTGTCCTTTCTTTATGAGCCGCTTTTTGGAAGTTTCAGGGCTACAAATCCATTCTTCACTACAACGTCTCCACCAATCTCCACGTCTCCCCGGATCGTATCCATAAGTTTATCAAAAGCAAAATCTTCTGATATACGAATTTCGTAATCGGAGAATAAGTCCAGTTCGAAGCACTGGGGATTTCCGTAAAACATTGTCAGTGTATCTGACGCGGACTGAGCCGTTCCGGCGCAGGCCGTCAAATTGCTATTGATGCAGTATCGCACCGACAGGCCGCCATCTTTGATAATTCCAGTGTTTGGGTTGTCTGTATCCGGTTCAATTTCATATACTGCTTTTTTCTCATTCGTTCCTCTGACATCCCCAAACGCAATCAGGTCAAGCTTATTTAAAAACAGCACAGCTCCACCAACAACGCTTTCATCTCCCCCGTATGCCAGTGTGATTTTTCTTAAGGTTTTTTCATCAATGACACCTTTTCCTCCGGTGACTGTAGCAGCGACGCTTTCATTCAGAGCGGATTCTTTCAATGCTGTTGTAACCAAGATTGCAGCCTTTTTTCTCAGAGAGGTTAACGCCTGCTCGTGTACCTTCTGCTGATAGGCAAGCGGTGTCTGTTTTTTTGCCTGTTTTGAGATATAAGATAAAACAGCCACAGAGTCCGGTGTGATGGTGACGAATCCAAACGTCGGCTCTTTACTTGTGGCCGACTCTCCTTCCGTCTGTCCGTCTGCTGCTGCCGCATCCGTATCGATATAGGCGACTTTATTACTTCCCATGCCGGTACAGTTGACGATTTTTACCAAGTCAATAATACTTGATACTTTTTTCCCTACGCTGTCATTGATTCCGCTTACCTGCGTCGGCGTTGCCAGCTTCCCTCCGCTTACCAGGACGGAACGGACTTCTTCTGATTTGACATTTGTTTTTCCTGTCTCTGCAAATTGTTTCGCTCGTGCCTCGGCTTCATTTTCTCCTCCAAGGTCTTTCAGGTTTCTTGTTGTCACTCCATTTTCCCTGACATCATCCTCTAATTTTCTTCTCTTCTCCGCCTGCGCTTCCAGTTCTGCTCTGCGTTCTTTCAACTGTCTGACTTCTTCTGTCAGTGCATCCAAATCGGCATCCCTGTTTTCCATTTCCGTCTTAATCGCTGCCATTCTCTCTTCGATATCGCTCATCATCATTTCTTTAATTGTCATTTCATACCTCCATCAATAAATTTAGTTTTTTTAATTTTTTAGCCCGTTCCAGTCTCTCCGCCTCAATTTCCGCGATCACTCCGTCGCTAAATTTCCGGGCGCTAATTGATGTCGCGTCATTGGCCGGTATGGATACCGGGCTGACATCATATAGCTTGCTTATCTTTTTTATTGTCCTAAGACAGGTTTCAACGTCGTTTTCATAATCTTCCGTATAGGTCCTCTGGTCTTCCTTGACCATAAATCCAAACGACATTTTATCTGTATATCCGCCTTTTATCTCCTGATATAATTGCCGTCCGATATCTGTCCCAGAGAGATCCGCTGTGATTTTCAATCCTATGGAATCAACTTCCAGCTTCAGCGTATTGTTTTTATTTCTCGCGAACACACGCCCTTCATGGTCATACTGCATGATTACGTCCGACATGTCACATTCTTCAAAGGCTCCCGGGTCGATCTGCTCGATTATTTTGTAATATCTTCCGTCGTACAGAGTATACGGCTGATTAAATGTAGTTGCGTATCCTTCTACAGTCATAGCGTCCGGCTCTTCTTCCAAGGCCCTGACGCTCATCGTCATGCCTCGATATTCCCGGCCGTCTTCCAGTTTATTAATCTGCTTATTTGTCAGTGCCACTTGTCAGGTCATCCCCTTTCTTTGTTATGCTGCCATCAATTCCCAGGAGATAATATTCCCCTCGGATACTGTATGCCTGCCCCATTCCATTCGGGATCGGCGGAAGGTTCCATATTTCTCTGATTTCGTCCCGATTCATGATACCCCGGTCTGCCATTTGTGCTGATACATTTAACTTTTCCGAATTGCTCATGTATTGCAGCCGGTTCGCCGTTGCCATGATGAATGATTTTGCGGCCCGTTCCTTTTCGCTGAACAGCATTTTTGTTGTGACGTCCGAAAACTGAATGGCAAACGGTTCGATTCCCCCCTCATAAAATGCGCTCCAGGCATCCCCGTAGGCTTTGTTTTGCAATATGTCGTCGTTTACCCCGTAATAATTAAATACGTTTGTTTTGATTGCTGCCATTTGCTGTGCGTCAATCACGAATGGGCTTGATTGTATCTGCTTGATATCCGAATACGTATTGGGGAAAAGTAGGACCCCGCCGGATTCCTTTTTTAAATTTTCGTTGGTAAAACGTTCCCGTTCCTTTGTCAAGTCTTCTGATTTTGTAAAATTACTAACCCGCGCCATGAACCGGAAGGTTGCCGAGTTTTTTACCGCCTCTTGTATCCCTTGATTTTGAATGTCAATCAGCTCCATCGTCGGTGTCAGTGCCGCGTTTGATTCTCCGAAAAAATCATCCGAGTACTGAAACTTCGTCATAATGCCGCACCGGCTCATTTCGACTACGGCCGTATTCCCACTTTGAAATGTATAAGCAAGCCAAGGTTCCCCTCCATAATCTTTTATTTCGCACAGTGACGGGAGAATCGGGTATACGCCGGTTGTCTCCCCGTAATCATCCTCGACCGGAACAATAAACGCTGTGTTTTGTACATCAAGAATCGTCGATAACCGGTATAGAAACTGGCCCCATGTTTGCCATTGGTTTGGCCCATTCTTTAGTTTCGTTTGCAGCTTTGGCTTTGCACTGCCTTGCGGAGTAACTGATAATTTGCTGATATGCGTTGCCCTCGCATGGATCGCGGCCCGGACAAGCTCACTTTCATAGACAGCGCCATTCCAGCTCGTAAAAACCGGTGTATATCCGGTAAAGGTTTGAAAGAAATCGGCCGCATTGCCTTTTACTGGTCTTTTAAACACTTTATTAAACAGCCCCATTTTTCAATTGCCCTCCTATCTCTCCATACCACTTTTGCCTTACCGTCATGGCGTCCAATAGTGCCGCCCCTCCATCAATATGATCTGATTGTGTTATTTTAATTGCCTTACGTTTTCCGCTTTCTGCATCAATTTTCAATGCCATGTTTAACAGGTGTACTTTTAATAGGTCATTATCTCCGATGCAAATCATGCCATCTTTTATCATTCCTTCTGTCTCCTGAATTACCGGCGTTAGGTTGTAGCCCTGGTAAACGTCGTCCATGTGAAAGCCATATTGTTTCATGTCCTGCACGAGGTATTGGGCTGTATACCGGTCATACCCCGTCTGAAGCGGATAGATACTATATTCTTCGACAAGCATTCTGAACCAATCGAAACAATCTTGATAGTTCACAAAATTCTCTCCTGATAATTTCAGTATTCCTCGCTGCACATACGCTTGATAGGGAAGTCCATCTCTTATCGTTGCCTCCTCTATCTTTCCCGCAGGCAAGAAAAATTGCGCAAAGACGTATAATTTCTCATTTTTTTCAATTGTGGCTATGCAGGCTGTAAGGTCTGTTGTTTGAGATAGGTCAATCCCTCCGACGCAATAGGAGTCTCTAAAGTCTTCAAGTCGCAATGGATTCCCGCAGCATTTTTCTACATCCTGTGCCGATAACCATGCCTGTGTACTGTTCTGTTTAATATTGCAGTACTTCGTCATGAATTCCGCTTTTTTACTTAAGCTTCCTTCTGCGATTGCAATTTCTTCTATCAGATAATCCACTGATACCGACACACCTAAGTTTGGGTTCGATTTTCTCAGTTCGTTGATGTCGTTCCATTTTTCCACATCGTCAATCATGTATAAAAATGGCGCCAGGCGCTTTTCTTTTGAATCTCCAAGCAGGAACCTGGTTGCTCTTTTTACCAGCTCATCATAGATTCCCTCATTGATATACCCCGATGTGCTGATTGAAAGAATGATTGGCTGCTTTCTTGCACCCAAGGCCGATTTCATGACCTCATATTGTTTCAGCCCCTGGTCCCCCGGCCAACTGGCCACCTCATCGCAAACTGTCAGATGTGGATTGAAGCCGTCCGACTTCTTTGCGTTAAAAGCAATTTTCTTGACGCTGCTGTTCGTGCTTTCCACATAAAAATCTGATTTCCGTCTTTTTATTAGTGCTTGTAATTCCGGTTCTTTTTGAATGGTCTGCCAGAACGATTGATACACTAAATCAGCCTGATCCAGCTTCGGGGCTACACAAAACACCTTTGCTCCATACTCTCCGTCAAGGAATAAGCAGTAAGCGATAATCCCGGATGCAAACAGTGTTTTTCCGTTTTTTCTTCCGATGACAATTAGAAACTCTCTGAAAATTCGTATTCCCGCCTCGTCAACGATACCGAACATAATTGACACAGTGGATTTTTGCCATGTCTCCAGTTTCAGAAGATCATCCCTGCCTTCGCAATGATGGCAAAAAGTTTCAATGAATTTTATAGCCCTGTTTGCCTTTTTCTGGTCAAATATAAACTGCTGGCTTTCCAGCCCTTTTATGATGTATTCGTAAAATAATCGAATCCATTTCCCAACAACTGCGGAGCCGTCCTGAATTGATTGATAATATTTCAGTATGTAATTATCCATCCTTCATCAGCTCCTTCAGCTTTCCCTCATTACTGCTGGGCGGTGTAAGTTCGTTTAGCTGTTTGATGATCGCCTGATAATTTTTATCCGTCGAAGTAAACAGTCTGGCCGCCGGTCTTTCCCGTTCGTATGGCTCCGTCTTTTCAGACTGTGTAAAGCGTTCCGTCTCTCCGTTCTCCTGAATGTCTTCCCATAGTTGATTTAGCCTTACCCGGAGTCTTGCCGCTTGCACAATCAACCCTTGTGCCACCGCAAATTTATTCGGCGGCAAGTTCTTATAAATCTTTGTAAGTCTCGCTATCTCTGATTTTTCTGTCACTATTTTTGCTGCCATTTTCCTCCTTCCTGGGTAGGGGTCCTTCGCGCATGGGAGCGGAATATCATTCTAGGGGACTCGGTGAAATTTTCTTTCACAAATTATTTTGAATAGGGGGGAGTCGTTGTCACATTTCCAAACTCATCCACAAAATATCTCTTCTTCCTTCCGTGTAGCTTCGCGTGACAATCCATACACACCAGTTCGAGATTGTTAAATGACATCGTGACCTCCGGCTTTGTAATGTTCTCCGGTGTTATCTCCGTTTTGTGATGCACAATCTTTCCCGGCTTATATATTCCCTGCCTCAAGCATTCTTCGCATAGTCTCCCAACGCTCTTAGCATATCTATCCCTGCATAGTTTCCATTCAGTGCTGTCGTAAAATTCACGTGCGAACTCTCTCGCCATGCTCCACCTCCAGTTCTTCTTTCAATGTTGTTTCTTTTCCCGATACGCAAAAGGCACCTGCACATTATGCGCAAGCGCCTTTCGAAAAGGAGGTTCATCGTGAACTATTACATAGTATCATTATATCATTTTCTTACGGGCATTGTGGGCAAGTTTACGTATCTGTAAAATATCCTGGACGCAGTCCGTCTATCCATTCCTATCAAATCTCCAATCTTTTCCCAATTCATTCCATTTATCACCCTGTATTGTATTATATCGCATTCGGGAAACGGCGCCGTACTTATGTATTCGTCCAGCTCCCTTCTGTCTACTTGCAATTTCTCCTTGTAATATTCGACCTCTCTGTCAATACGCTCTTTTTCTTCGATGTACCATTCCCCAAAGCTTTTCCTTCCTGCTCCCTTTGGCATATCAGAGGCTATATTCTTTTTATATGGATTAAAGCTTTCGTGGGCAGCCATTTCCTGATAAAGTGACTTTAACTTATTCATGTCTTTTTGAACCGAGAAGAGCTTTTCTAATTCCATTTTTCCTCCTTCGATATTTCCGGCGGTTCTTTTTGAACGATTGGTATATTTCTTATGATATCCTTATGTTTGCGCAGCTCGTTAGTCGCCTGCTGCCATCTGGCCGCAAACGTCCTCTTCCTTTCTTTTTGAACTTCTCTTATTAATTCAATCGCCCATTCTAAGGCGGCAACATCTTTATCCCAAATGTCGCCTCTTTCTTGCACCATCGATTGGTGATGCTCTTTTATATCTTGTAATTGTCTTATTCTATTCATTTTCCACCTCAAGGAACGGCCGGCCGAACCGTCCCTGTATACACGCCATAGGCGTTTATGATTGATTTGTTATCCTGCTACTCCATATCGGCGTTCCGCGTCTCTGGCCGCCTCCTGACTAATCTTTGCATAACACTGTAAGGTTGTATCCACTTTGGTGTGTCCTAACTTCTTCTGTACCATTTCCGCAGGCGCGCCGCGATTAATCATATCGGTTCCACACGTACGGCGGAAGGTATGCGGTGATATCTGTAAACCCTTCAGCCTGACATCGCGGCTCTGGATGGTTTTTAAAATATATCGCACTCCATCGTCGCTAAGTCGGTTGTGCGGTGCTTTCTGGCTGACAAATAATGCCAGGCTGTCATCTTTCCTTGACCGCAAATATCCTTCAATATGTACTTTGGCTTGCGCGGAGAATCGTATTTCTCGCTCTTTCCGTCCTTTTCCAACTATGTTCACCCTCCGATTTGATAGATCAATACTATCCCGGTTAAGCTGTACAATCTCTGATACGCGGCCTCCGGAGCTGTAAAGGAGATCGACCAGCGCAAGTTCCCGTTCGTTTTTGCAGCAGCACCGGAATATCTCTCGCTGCTCCGGCGTCAGAATGGAACCCATGCGATATTCTTCTTTTGTTTCTTTTATTCTTTTCATTGGGTCATCGGTAATGACGTCATATTCATAGGCCCACTTGAAAAAAGCCCGGAGTGAACGCACCTTTGAATTGTACGTTTTATCTTTCCATTTCTTCTGCACTTTTCCGCGTGTCAGATATCCGATGACATGCTTTTCCCGTATATCCCTTATTCCGGTCCCGGCATAGAGAAGCAGATTTTTAATCTCGTACCCATACTGCTTGATGGTTGACTTGGTTTTTCCGTCTATGATAAGCTGATTCTGCCAGTCATGCAGAATTTCGAACGTATCATCGTCACTTTTTATTAGCGATGTGGAGTCTTCGTTCTTTATAAACGTGTAGTCGCAAAGATTCATGAAGAGAATTAATTTTAGCTGCTCCATACGGTCAGGTATTATAAACTCACTCGCTGCTACAAGGATATTGTTGATTACCATGCTTGCGCTCATCGTTCCGCTCATCATAGACTTGTCCTCCTGTTTTATTTGATTTTTTGGAGGATAACTGTTATAATATAGTTATCCAGTTTTAGAGTCGGCCGCATCCGCCAAGATAGCCCGGCTCTTTTTCTATGCTTCTTGTACTGCTTTCTCTGTTTTCTGACGCTCCACTTTTATGTATCCTTTTGATGTTATCGACAACTTAGCTTTTAATCCGTTTCCGATGTCCAGGGAGGCAGAATCAAGCTTTTCCTCCACAATTAGCTCAGCAATGTGTTTCAGCAGATTTCTTATTGGTTCATCTGTCTCTTCTGTATCCGCCTGCTGCCCGAACTGCTCCTCGATTGCTTTGCACGCACGTTCTTTCTGTCCTTTTTTTCTGGCGTATTCTTTTGCTCCGTAGCAATCGCATAATTCTGTGACCGCTTCATTTACTTTTTCCTGGTCCCACGGAATAAGCGTTTCTATTTGTCCCATCTGGCCGCAAAACGAACAAGCTCCTGTCTGTATTTCAAGTCCGTCTGGCATTTCTCGCTTTATTTCTTTCAAATCATCCTTCAGCATTTTATTCTTCCTCTCCTGCTTCCCTGAAGTAATAACAGGGTTTGCACACTATCATTCCGCGTTCGTTCCTCTCCGGCTCTTCGTCTTCCTCCTGGTGTCCCCACCCTAACGGATGTACTCCGTCCAGTTCGGCGGTGCAGCCTGGGCCGAAGTGGTTCCCCCAATATCTTTTACCCTGCTGCCGGTTTGCGCACTCGGAACATGTTCCATACATTCTTCCCATTGCTCTTTCTCCTTTAAATGTCAATTTAGCATCGGTAACATTGGAGGCATCTGTCCAGTCTCATATGCCGTCTCTATCTGCGGCGCCAGCCATTCGCCAGCGGTGCGGCCGTCCGGCAGCACAATATCATATAAAAACTCGCGCTCGACCGTGCTTATTCCAGCCTCCACTGCCTCCAACTTTGCTTTGACAATAAGATACAAGGCCCTCCACCGACTCCGGCACGCTTGTTCCCATGCAGTATGCGCTGCATCATCCGTCCGGCGATTACCGCGCCCCGGTGTATACCAGTATTCCCTTGCCTGTTTATCTGGCAAAGGAAGTATAAATCGTATCTGCCGACCAGAAATAGTAAATCCGATCGCTGCTGTGTTTCCCTTAAAACCACTCACGAACTGCTCCGCCCCATACCGACTTATCAGCTCCTCTATGTCAGCCTTAGTCCTGGAAACAGACACAGAAGTCTTTTCCGCATATGCCATCCTATTCCTCCTCTAAATCTTCAATTTACTATTTCGTATTCCACGTCCTCTGCCCCTCTGATAAATGTTTCCACTTGATATCCCTGTTTTTTTATTGCATATAAAATATCATCCGGATGTATTGCATCATTAACATCGTCTTCTAGCGAATTTAGAAGCATTTCTCCTTCTCCCTCGTCTTCCACTTCAACAAAATAACTGTTTCTGCGCGTTATCTGTTCTTCAATTTCAATTTCAAACCTCATAAATTTCTCTCCTCTATATCTATCATTTGTTTTTCTGAGAGAGGCCGGTTAACCTCTCTCAGAGGTTCGCTTAAGTGGCATATTTGCGATATATTAACCAAAAAGAGCGAACAGTCAACGGGTTTCTATGTAAAGGGCAAGCGCCCGATACGGTGTTTTAAAATTCTTTTCCTGCTTCCCGGTGTTCTTCCTGGCGTTTTGCCTCGATGTCCGGCTCCCAGTTCTCGCAGCAGGCCCTATCTCCGGCCGCATGCCAGTCACAGCTATATTCTCTGTTGCAATTCATGCATGTCCTATTCATTCTTCCTCCGGCAGCCAGATAAATCCTGGGGCTATTGGCTGTTTCTTTTCTGTGATATAGTTTTTCTGAAAAACTTTCATAAATAATTCATGACTGTACTTTTCTTCAAATAGCTCCTGGGCCTCTTGTTTTAACTCGGCGTCCAGTTCTTTGTTTCCTCCGTGTACGCCTGTTTTTGCGTACCGATGACACCCGGGGCAGAGATGGACTTTTAATCCATAATGCTCTGACAGTTTCCGGTGCTTTGTGCCGTAAAAGATGTGATGTTCTTCCAGGTTCCGGGTATCGCCGCAGTGATAACATTCATAGGCTCCGCGCGGTTCCATGATGCTTCTTGACATTATTCACCTTTCATGACCCGGTGTGGATACGGCTGTAGCAAATCCCATAATTCTTTCCATTGGTCGGCGTTTCGGATCGTGTTTCCATGGGAGTTTTTCCAGTTATTCTTTTTCCAATTTTTAAACCATCCCTGCTGAAATGCGCTGATGATATAGTCCTCTGTCGAATAAACGCTGAGCATGCAGGGTTTATTTAAGGCTTTCAGGCAGCATATTAACGCCTCGAGGGTATTGCTTTGCTTTGATGCACTCCGCTCCCCTTCGATTTCTTTTTTGTGTATCTGATTTTTTGCTTCGAACTGCATTTTACCCCAATATTTATTGGCGTTCGCGCCGATTCTTATCTCGACCTCGTACATAGTCACTCCACCAGCGGAAGAGTGAGGGTCCCGTAAAGAAGCTCCGGTTTGGAAAAATGCATTTCCTTGTTCCTCTCCTCAAATCCTTTCAATTTGCCCAGCCTTTTCCACAATGCTTCTGATTTTTTGCTTCTTTTTACCGGGACAAGGTGGACAATGGCTCCGCCAGTCGTAATCCCGAATGCCGATGTGTCAACCTGCAACTCCCCGGAATAGGCGGCCAGAATTTCTCTCGCCTGCTGCCAATATGGCTCTCTAAACTCTTTTGTCGTCCAGTCAGGTTTTGTCATGTTCCTTTTCCTCCATCGCTTCTTTGTATTTTCTTCGTATCATTGCTTTTCTCTCCGGGCCAATTCCCTTTATGTCAATTGCTTTCTCAAGCACCTCCTGGGATTTTCTTAAAAGCTCTGCTCTTAATTCCTCCCGTTCATCCTCCATTGCCATGTCATAGATTCCGCTTAACAGGGCCTCCATGTCATTTTTCTTATATCCCTTGATTTTCCGGTATTCATCCCGGTTTAGGTTTATCGTTCGGTTTGATTTTATTACCATTTTGCCTCCTTCTGGGTTTGATATAATTTTCTCCATCCGCCATCGTCTCCGGATTGTATTGGACGCATGTGTAATACCGGTATGGATATCCCGTCACTTTTGATATGCCTGTGATGATGCTGTCTTTTGGTATCCAGTAGCCTTGCGGTGGAACCGGCTCCTTGGCCCAGGTATTCGCTGATACAATTTTTACTTTTTCTATCGGCATGATAAGGTTTCGGCTGCACGAATAACTTAATTTACTTGGTGTGTCCGGGTCCTTAAAGCTGTTTTTTGATTCTTTAATCAGATAAAAGGCAAGGTCTTTCACGTCTCCATCTTCGTAAATCGTATTCATAAATGCAATTCCACGCCCCCAGGTCTTTTGTACCAGCTTTGCAGTCATTCCGATTTCGTTTACAATCAGATGGTGATGGATTGCTTTATCTTTGTATTCGGTAGTGATGATGTATTTTAATGCCTGTCCCCTGCTCTTGTAGACTTTTCGAAGCTGCCGGAGAAATTCCCTAATCACCTCCCTCGCTTCCTCCGGTGACGGCCGTTCCTTCTCTCGGTAGGTTAGTTGCATATGGAAATCTCCGTAATCAAAATTCATTGCGATTTTTCGGTACAGCCTCTTTATCCGGTTCCGCTCATTCGTTTTCTTTACCTCTTCCGGGGTTTTCTTCTGCCGGGGCATGGGCTTTATTCCCTTGCATCCATAACGGCTGCTATGTACTTCTTCCACCTCTATTCGGTGGGGCATTTTGCACTCTCTTTTTATATACGGCATGTCCTACTCCTGGTCCTATGTTTAATGGGTATAACAAGTATTAAAACGGCCCTGTTTGTCTTCTTTTTCTTGACTTTTAGGGCCGTTTGCCGTATACTTTAAGCATGGTGATGCTGTGTATACGGCTCGGCTCAGTGCTTGTCAGGGCGCTGGGCCTTTTTCTTTTTCGGCTCTCGTTAAATTTTTTCTACCACCATTCATAACCTTCTTTTGTTCCTTTATAGTGCCACCATTTGCCACTGCTGTATCTGATGCATAGATTTCCATCGTTATCAAACCAAAAACATTCCATAGTACCATCAGTCCAATTCTCCGTGGCCTCTTTGTGTGCCTTTTCTGCTAATTTTGCCATCTCGGCTTTATTTTTTTCGTCCACTCTGTGCCTCCGTTTAACCTTCAAATCTTCCTCAAAATTCTCAATTAATTTATCTTAATGCCAGTACACTGTTCAAAAATTCCCGCGTCAAAATTTGGCAAGGACTTTATGACTGCTTTTTTGTCATCAGGCAAGTCGTTCCACCATAACTGACCACTTTCAGATTTCTCCATCACTTTGATATAACCTCCTGTTGTTTCATAAGCTGGATGTTCTGCCTTTTCTTCCTCCGACATATCAGATTCATATACCCATTCAACAACATTCTTTGGCATTTGATTCAGTAACCATCTTGCATCAGATTCCAACCATTCACGATAGGTCATATCTGACGATTTGTTAAACAGCATGATCTTCTGCTCTTCTGTATTGAAGCATCCCACATTGAAAGAAGATTTGTTCCAGTCCCCGGTGTTGCAGTCTCCGGCGTTGCGGTTCCCGGTGTTGCAGTGCCCGGTGTTGCATTCTCCGGTGTTGCATTCTCCGGTGTTCCAGTCTCCGGTGTTGCAGTTCCCGGTGTTGAAGTCCCCAGTGTTGCAGTTCCCGGTGTTCCAGTTCCCGGTGTTGCAGTTCCCGGTGTTGCAGTTCCCGGTGTTGAAGTCCCCAGTGTTGCAGTTCCCGGTGTTGCAGTTCCCGGTGTTGCATCGACCAGTACAATTCTTTCCGGTATTCACGATACGCAGCACTTCTTCCCAGGGGATTTCACGCACGATTTCCAGTTTGTCAGTACAGGACTTGTCGCCGTCTGTCACTACTTCACCGTAGGCAATGACTTCTGCGACTTTGTTTCTGCTGTCAAAACTGTAATAATTAAAGCAATCAGTTGCGGTCTGGCAAAAGTGCATCCCATGACCACAAACTTCAAGTTTCCCTTCTTCTATAAACCTTCCAGGGCAAGTGTACTGTTTCCCCATGCAAGTCCAATCATGTTTAAATACTTTAAACCCATGTACTATTTTTGGTGCTTCTATTTCCTTCTTCTCCATTTTTCCTCCATCAAATCTTCAGTTATTTTATCAAGGCATGCATTCCATCCAATCCGATATGACGGTACTGTCCCTGGCTGTGGATATCTTCCGCATACCTCCATAGGCCCCGGAAGCTCCTGCAATGGACATGTTTCATGTCTGCCATCTTCGTTGTACCAGTTACATCTATTTCTAGTGAGTCTGCATTCATATCCAAAAAAGGGGCAATCCCTGCAATTCTCTGGTAGATCAATAATTAATACTGCTTTCTTCATCCTGCACCTCTAAATCCTCAATATTTTCACAGGCATTTCCAGACCAGTATGGCCGCCTGGAATATGACAACGCTGCACATTGCAAGTGTGATTATTTCAAGTATCTTTATGTATCTGTATTCATTCCAACGCTTGTCCTGCTGCCGCGCCCGGCGTACTATCTCTGGACCATTCTTATAGTGTACGTGCATCTTTTCCCCTCCTTTAACCGGTGCGGCGCCGCTTGTAGTCTTTGCATGGATATTTCCTGCTCCGTTCCAGGCAGCGGCCGTAATACCGGCAGTTATTGCAATGATTTCGTTCCTGTTTCATGGCTTGTCCACCCGAACCGGCTTTAGCCGGTATTCTCCTCCCTCTTCATAGCTGCTTTCATATGTGGCAATGCAATTTTTGCTATGTGCCGCATAATACTTTCAATCTCTTCTTTCGTGGTATCTTTGCAATAATCATCGTGGAATATGATTGTTGTCTCTCCGTCTTTTATAATTTCAACTACTGCCATGTGGTGCCCTCCTTCCTTATGGTAGAGTTTATGTTTGACTGGTTGTACTTGTTTCCATGCTTTTTTTCTTTTATACCTCCTAGTTTTTAATGTGCGTTGGCTGGTTTATTTTTTCTTTCAAAAAATCTTGAGCGGTTTCAATAGTTCCCCTAAAGCGTCCCTGAAGTCCTTCTGGGAGTTCGTCCCAGTGTTCCATGATGTAACGGATCTGTTCAAGGCGTTTCGCCTCAATGTTTTTGGTGTCATCTCTGTTGGTTTTCATCTTTTCACCTCCCTTCTGCCCCGTTGAGAACATTATATCCCCCGTTGAGAACAATGTCAAGCACTTTTTTGTTGACATTGAGAACTTTTTGGTGTATGATTAATTCATAGGAGGTGTCAACGTGAATGAGAGACTAAAACAGTTAAGAGACCGTTTAGAATTAACTCAAGAAGAGTTTGGGAAAAGAATCGGCTCAGCACGCAACACAATAGCAAATTATGAAACAGGGAATCGGGTTCCCTCCAATGCTATATTGCTATCCATATGCCGCGAATTTAATGTAAACGAAACCTGGCTTAGAACTGGTAATGGGGAAATGTTTAACGAAATGGATTCGATGGATATAGCTTTTAATCGCTTCGGCCATATCATGGGGAATGCCTCAAATCAAAAAAAAGCCGTTTTAGCGGCCCTTGTTGAAATGATGTATTATTTTCCTGACGATAAATGGGATTATGTATATAAACAATTTGAGAATTGCTTAAATGAAGCGCATAATAAGCCTGGGGAGGGCTAATCCCTCCCCAATAGGCCTAAAATCAGATGATAAATCTTTTTGCAAGTATTTTCATCAAGAGAGTCAATAAGTTCATGCAGTGTTTGTTTGTAATTCATATGTACGCCCCCATTTCTCGAACGTTTGTTCTCAGATCATAATATCATACTTTTTAGAAATACTCAACAACTTTTACAGAACATTCGTTCGTCTCCCTGTATGGATATTGTTGTATCTATAACTTAAAACGTCTGTCGATAAATAGATATAACTTGATTTAATGATTTGTCCGAGAACTCGGACACTATTTGTAAGGGGAGTCAAAAAGCTCTATGATGCTGATGTTTAGACCTTTTGCGATGGCCTCTAAAGTGTCTAACCTAGGGCTTGTTCGTCCACAAATTATATCAGATATCGTAGAACGCGGTATACCAGTCATGTAGCTAACCTGTCGTACAGATAAATTTCGATTGTACATTATTTTATCAAGCAGTATCTCCATAATTAATATTTTACTGCTATTATTATACAAATTATCTTCCAAAATTTGGAAAATTCGGAGGGAATTTTATGAGTATTAAAGGTGTTTTTCAGGAGCTTTATGTTGGTAAAGCCGAAGCTAATCTGATTACAGGCTTCGGTAGCAGAAAGAATATCCCATACGAAGAACTTAAACAAATTAATTACGCATTTTCAAAACAAGGAGAGAGAGGATATCTTGATTTTAAAACTTTATCTGGCGCTACCATCCGCTTTTCATTTACTCAAAAAGTTAATATCAAAATAAAAAAAACAATTGAACTTATTAAGGAAAATTTTCCCCACTTGGATATCATCGAAGAAGATCTGTCGAGTTTAAAATTTTATCAACGCAATTGGTTTATAATAATTTTGATATTTCTATGTTGTTTTCCAATTGGCCTTTTTTTACTGTGGTATTACAAAAAGGGGACACGTGGTAGCCGAGCGATGCTAACCACCGCGGCAGTCTTTTTATGGGTTGCAGGGTTTTTTTCATCGTACAGAACTTTTGCCAATTCCTTTGATGAAGTAAACAGTGCTTACAATGATATAATGACTTCTGCTTCTGAAGCTGGTAACTTATTCCTTCCGGAAACAGAAAGTACGACTGAATCGACTTCAGATACCGAAGCATACTCCACCACATTAACGGCAGGCCATTATATTGTTGGTATAGACATACCGGAAGGAACGTATGATTTTTTCAGTAAAAAGGGGTCGGGTAATCTCTTTTCTGACGATGGCACATTAAACGAAATATTTACCGCTGATGACAGTCTGACCAAACGGCAATTTGAAGATTATGGAATAACAGATACTTGGAGCAAAGACGAGCTTCACAACATCGTCCTTGTCAGTGGAACCATTATTTCCGTCACCGGTACGCAACAAATTTCCGCAGGATGCAGTGATGCGAATATATCTGGCATGTCCGAGCGAGAGAAAAACGAAACACGTCCTATAGAATTAGGCTACGGTCTGTATGCTGCCGGCGATGATTTGCCAGCCGGTACGTATGATGTCGTGTGGATTGAAGGAAATGGCAATATAATGACCGAACCATATGAAATGGATTATGGTATAAACGAAATAATGGGCGATCCTTCTGACGGCAATGACGGATTATTGCAATCATTAAACGAGATAACGGAGGCACTTTATATCAAGCAATATACTAATTTGATGCTTAAAGAAAATGATATATTAAGTATCAAGGATATAAAAATTAAATTAATACCTAAATAAAAACCGCCCCTGCGCCAACAGGAACGGCTTTTATAGATTCTCTCCTGACATTTCAGGAAGATATGTTCTATCTATATAGTTGAATTATATCATTCCTGGAACGCCGTGGCAAGAGGCGTTATTTTTATGCACATTTTTTCATACAATGACTTAGCGGGGAGTGATATAATGTATGCAATTTATTTAAGAAAGAGCCGGGCAGACCGGGAAGCTGAGGCCCGCGGCGAGGGGGAAACCCTGGCCCGGCATGAACAGGAACTAACTAAACTGTCAATCAAAATGAAGCTTCCCATTGGTGCTGTCTATAAAGAAATCGTCTCCGGCGAAACCATATCGGCTCGTCCATGGATGCAACAGCTTTTACTTGAGGTTATGCAGGGCAAATGGGAAGGTGTTTTGGTGATGGAGGTGGAACGATTGGCCCGTGGCGACACAAAGGATCAGGGTACAGTCGCTGAAGCATTTAAGTTTAGTCACACAAAAATCATTACACCGTCAAAAACTTATGACCCTGACAACGAATTTGATGAAGAATATTTTGAATTTAACCTTTTCATGAGCCGCCGGGAATACAAGACCATTAACCGGCGGATTCAGCGCGGCCGGGTATCTGCATTTGATGAGGGCTGGTATATTGCCGGAACGGCACCGTATGGATATGAGAAGGTCAAGAAGAAGGAAAACAAGGGGTATGTATTGGAAATAGTTCCAGACGAAGCGAAAATTGTTCAATTAATATATGAACTTTACACTGCTTCACAGGAAGACGGTGCTTCTTTGGGTTCTTATCAGATTTGCGAACGCCTTAATTTTATGCAAGTGCCATCGCGTACCGGGCGCAAATGGTCAGCTTCTTCCGTTATCGATATTTTGCGCAATCCCGTATATGCCGGCTATCAGCGTTGGGGGTGGAGAAAGCCAGAAAAGCAGTTAATCGATGGAAGGATCATAGAGAGCCGCCCCAAAAACGACGACTGCAAAAAGGTACGAGGAAAATTTAAGCCAATTATAAGCGAAGTATTATATGAACAGGCCCAACTTATACGAAAATGTAAGCCCATCCCCAAAACTGGTATTACAATGCTCCAAAATCCACTATCTGGTCTTATTTATTGCGCGAAATGTGGAACCATGATGGCAAGGGCCGGAAGTAATACCAAAACAAATTACCCGGTTCTTCGCTGCCCTAATAGCCGATGTAATAATATATCAGCTCCCCTGCTTCTTGTGGAACAAAAATTACTGACCAGTCTTTCCGACTGGTTGAGAAAGTATGAACTGGATTGGCCCGAAAAAGAAAAGGACGAATACGCCTCGATTATCTCTTTTAAGGAAGCTGCTTATAAAAGTGTGCAGTCTGCCTATGGTCAAACCGAAAAGCAATTATCCAATACCTATGATCTGCTTGAACAGGGTATTTATGATATCGAAACCTTCCAGGAGCGCCGAAGGGTGCTTGAAGAAAAAAGATGTACTCTCCGGGTCGAACTTGATAAGCTAAAGAGGGACTATGATAATGCCATAGAAAGTGATAGCGCCCAGCGTGATTATATTCCGAAGGTCAAAAATATTATATCTGTCTATTGGACCATTGATGACGTTTCCGTCCGCAATGAAATGTTAAAAAGTGTGTTAATCAAAGCAGACTACCTAAAAACCGAGCGAAACCGAAAAGGGCAGGGTTCCACTGCAAATTTCACGCTTAATATATATCCTAAAACCCCAAAAGAGCCGTAAATATACGGTTTTCATTTTACCATAAAGCTATCGGCCCATATACATACGGCCCTCCGATGGCAGTCGCTCCGATTAATATGGTACGGAGAGTCGTGGAATATGCGCTGACCGAGATACCGGCCGAAAAAATAAGTCTGGGAATTCCCAATTACGGATATGACTGGCCGCTTCCTTATGAGCAGGGCGTTACAAAAGCCAGAAGTCTGGGTTACAGAGAAGCCGTTCAGCTTGCAATCGACCATGGAGTACCGATCTACTTTGATGAAACGGCCCAGTCTCCACATCTGCGCTACTGGCAATACGGCATCCAGCATGAAGTCTGGTTTGAGGATGTCAGAAGCATGTATGCCAAATTTGAGCTGATAAAAGAATATAACCTGGCAGGAGCCGGATACTGGCAGTTAATGCGGCTCTTCAGGGCCAACTGGCTTCTGGCCGATCATATGTTTTTAATTAAGCGGGGAGAGGCCGTGATTTAAACTGTGAATACTTGTTAATTCGTATCTCCTGTTGTACAATTAATTGGATAACGATAACCTACATGCTCCGTGCACAGGTCACCGCCTTCAATTAGATACAAATAAAATCCGTGACGTCAAATATCACGGATTTTATCTGTTTTATAATAGTCTTAATAAGTGTCAAGCGGCGGTTTTACGGAATCCGGCAGCGGACAGGTGTATTTCCCGCCGTTTCTCTTTTTCACTTCCGTTTTGGCCGCTTCTATTACATCCGGGCGATCCATCGTCCTGACCGATGCCAGCGCCATCACCTTGGCAGCCGTCAGAAGTCCCTTATGGGCAATCGGGCTGCATGACTGAGCCGTCATCTGCCATGTATGACCCACATTTCCAATACAGCAGGTCGCCACATTGATGTTCAGGGTCGGTACGGCATATCCCACGTCTCCCACATCGGTGGAACCGGCTTCCAGCTTAATTTTTGACGGATCAAAGGAATGAATCTCACTGTCGAGAGGATTTTCCAGAATTTCCTCAAGTCTGTCCTCTCCGTACTTATCAATTATTTCCTTCCGTATCATTGTTTTTGTCTGTTCGTTATAGGTGTTGAGGAACTCCCTGGCCAGCCGGTAGTCCTCGTCTGTCCAGTCCGGAGCGCCTATTTCCTGCATACACTCATCTGCCACAGATGCCAGAGCCATATTGGGAATATATTCGGTAAATGCCATCGCCAGTTCGCATTCCACCGTCGTTCCGGCCATCATGGCCGCCCCTTTCGCCACATTTACGACACGTTCGTAAAGCTCCTTCACCTGTGACACATAGGGCGCTCTCACCTCATAACGCACCGTTGCATGATCCTGGACCACATTGGGAGCTGTTCCTCCCGCATCGATATAAGCATAGTGAATTCTGGCTTCCGGAATTATATGTTCCCTCAGATAATTGCAGCCCACGCTCATAAGCTCCACGCTGTCCAGGGCGCTTCTGCCCAGATAGGGAGTCGCTCCCGCATGGGATGTCAGTCCTTTAAAATAAAAGTTGGCTCCCATAATTGCATTGCTGTGCATCGGATCCACCTGGTTGGCCGTAGAAGGATGCCATGTGTATACAAAATCCACATCGTCAAACATCCCCGCACGGGCCATGAACTGTTTCGATCCGGCCCCTTCCTCGGCAGGGCAGCCAAAATAGATAATGGTGCCGTCTTTACGGAACTCTTCCAGATATTTCTTAACCGCTATCGCAGCGGCCAGAGCGCCGGTTCCAAGGGCACAATGACCGCAGCCATGGCCCGGCGCACCTTCCATTAATTCCTTCTTTACCGGAACGGCAGCCTCCTGGCTGAGTCCTGAAAGCGCGTCATACTCCCCGAGAATTCCCATCACCGGTCTTCCTGAGCCAAACGAAAATGTTCCCGTAAAACAGGTTGGAATTCCCGCCAGTCCCGTCTCTACGGTAAAACCGGATTCCTCCAGCAGTCCGCAGAGCAGCCCGGCCGATTTATCTTCGTGGAACGGCAGCTCTGCAAATTCCCAAATGCGGTCATTGGCCGCCAGTATCCGCTCTGCCTCTTCTTCCACTGCTCTCTCAATTAATTCAATATCCGTCAACTGTCATACCTCCTTTGCCACCGGTAAAACGTCAGCATGAACTTTCGCCTTTTTCCATTATATTACAGTACTTTACCAAGAAATTCAATGGTTCTCGGGTTTTTAGCATTGCCGAATATCTCATCCGGCGTACCCTGTTCCTGAATGATACCGTTATCAATGAAAAATACACGGTCACTAACCTCCCTGGCAAATCCCATTTCATGGGTCACAATGACGATTGTCATGCCGGACTCAGTCAGGGATTTGATTACATTAAGGACTTCCTTTACCATTTCCGGGTCAAGGGCCGATGTCGGCTCGTCAAAAAGCATCATATCCGGCTCCATCGCAAGAGCCCGCACAATCGCCAGCCTCTGCTTCTGCCCTCCGGAAAGCTTGCCGGGATAGACATCCTTTTTGTCCAAAAGTCCCACCCGCTCCAAAAGCTCACACGCCTTTTTTTCCGCCTCGGCCTTTGGAACCTTTTTCTCCAGCACCGGAGTGATGGTGATATTATCGATTACCTTTAAATGAGGAAATACATTAAAGCTCTGGAACACCATTCCCATCTTCTGACGGAATTTGTCAATATTGACGGAGGCATCCGTGATGTCGGTTCCCCTGAATAATACCTTGCCTGAGGTTGGCTTTTCGAGACAGTTAAGACATCTCAAAAATGTACTTTTCCCTCCGCCGCTGGGGCCGATTACCGAAACCACCTCACCTTCGTAGATACATTCCGTAATTCCCCTCAGTACCTCTAAATCGCCGAAGGATTTTTTCAGGTTCTCCACACAGATAATCGGTTCAGCTTTCCCGCCCCGGCCTGCATCCTGCGATAATACTCTGTCATTGCATTTACCGTTCATTCCTGTTCATCCTCCATTCCGCATATTCCATGATTTTTCCTAAAACCGTAGTTACCATCAGGTAAATGATACCCGCTATCATCAGCGCCTCCACGGGGCGGAATGTCGCCGATGATATGGTTTTATACGATGTGGTAAGCTCGTTGATAAAGAATACGGAGGCAAGGGATGCCTGTTTGATCATGGTGATGAACTCATTGCCCAGTGCGGGCAGTATATTTTTAATTGCCTGCGGCAGGATTATCTGCGTCATTGTATGGCTGCCTGTCATTCCAAGGCTCCGCGCCGCCTCCGTCTGGCCTTTATCCACCGCCTGTATCCCGGCTCTGATTACCTCTGCCACATAAGAGCTGGCATTGATAATAAGCGCTATGATAATACAGGAACTGTCCGATATTTTCACCGGCAGCACCCTGGGTAAAAAAATCCAGAAGAAATACAATTGAAGCAGTATCGGCGTGCCTCTCAGCACCCAGATATAAAAACGCACAAACCACTGAAATGGTTTCACGCGTGAAAGCCGCATAATGGCCAAAATCATTCCTATCAATGTGCCGAAGAATACTGTAATTGCAGCAAGGCACAGTGTGCCGGTAAGGCCCTGTAAATATACAAAGCCGTACCGGTCCCACATTTTTATCATTGTCTCTATCATTTCCGAAGTCCTCCCGCCTTAAATCAGCCCGTTACAGGCCGAGACTCCGGGCATATTCCTTGTACTCTTCGTACCAGGACGCATACGTACCCTCTTTTACAACTTCATCAATGATTTCATTGACCTTCTGCAAAAGTTCCGTTTCACCCTTTGTGATACCGATTCTTGTCCCCTGTGTGGACTCATCCACGGTAAACGAGAAATCGGGCACAATCGTCATGCCGCAGCCGTCGTTCGCATCAAGATACAGCTCTGCTGTCGTCTTGGCGGTGATAACGGCGTCCGCTTTTCCTTCCTGAACCATCAGGAAACCGTCCGTTGTAGCAGAGACGCGTTTCAGCTCTTTATACGCCGGAACCTGTTCGTTTGCAAACATCTCCTGTAAAGAACCGCTCTGGACAACCAGTGTCTTGTCAGCCAGATCCTCCGCACTCTTAATCTTATCCAAATTCTCCGTTCGCACCATAAGCCCGTACTGTACTTTCTCATCGTCAAAATAATATCCCTTGGATAGTTCCATGGCCTCTGCTCTGGCGGGAGTGTAGGCGAGGGCTGAAATAGCCAGGTCATATTTGCCGTCTGAAATACCGCTTAGTACGGATTCAAAATCCAGAGGGACAATACGGCACTCGACACCCAGTTTCTCCGCTATATATCTGGCGAGTTCAATATCGGCGCCGACGTACTTGCCGTCCCCCTGCTTGGAAGGATCTATGAACTCATTCGGCGCAAAATACGGCTCTGTCGCAACTTCGATGTAACCGCGCTCGAGAATATCGGCAAGCCTGCCGCCGGATGCAGAATCAGAATGGGCGGCTTCAGAGCTTTCTGAACCCGGTACGGCGGCTGATGACCCGTCTGTATCATGATGCAGAGAACTCTCCTCACTTACTACTGTCGGCGCCTGGCTTAACGCAGAACAGGCACTGAGCATTGTCGTGGACAGTAAAGCGGCGGCTACGGAAGCGGCCAGCTTTTTCATTTGATTCTTTCTCATGTTTCCTTCCTCCTATCATAATATTTTAGCCTGTGGTGCATCTTCAGAATTTTAAGCCCGCGCTTGTGCGGCAGTCCGGAGAGTAATCATAGTTCTTCCGGAATGTTGCTTTAGTCTGCTACCATGCTAATGCATGAAATTATATCCGTGACAACGCCGGCTGTCAAGTATTTTTTACTGTACAAAAATTCATTTTTTGTCTGTATACATTGATTTTAAAGGAAAAAACGGCATAAGTTTATATTTTAAAACAGGAGCTTAACGGGACAACGCAGGGGAACGGCAGCCGTGTTTACTTCCCGGGCGGCAAAACAGGCAGGTTCCTCCACAATGCCGGAACCTGCCTGTCTCGATGGTAAAATCGTTAATTTTTAATTGTCATTCACGCTCTCCCATCGTAATGATTCTGCTTCACAATTGCTTATTCCCCTTCTATGTAGTTCAAAATATTCCCCCATCCCTATTCGGGCGATACTATCATTCTATTCATGAAAGAGAACAATTATTCCATCACCTTTATTTTCTAATCCTGCGTTTCCTGTCATAGATCATCAGAAGGCAGCCCCATACCAGCAGTCCGGAAACGGCAGTGCCTGCAGCCGCATAGAATATTCCTCCAAAAAAAGAAGGATAACGCCCCGACAAAGCGGTAAGCGCAATTGAGGTCAGATTCGCGCAGACGTGCAGCCATATGGCCGGAACCAGTCCGTCAAAATGCTCATAAACAACCGCCAGCACAAGCCCCATTAAAAATCCGTAGACCGCCTGAACCAGATTGCCATGGTACAAGGCAAATAGAAGCGATGACAGAATGGCGGCCGGTATAATCCCCATCACGCCGCGCAGCCTGCCGTATCCCATTCCCCTAAAAATCAATTCCTCCACAACGGGAGCCGCAAAACCCACCGCCAGTATCTGAAGCCAGACGGAGACGCCGAATATGCTGGCGCTCACCTCATCGAATGCCTCTGAAACATAAGCGATACCGCTTATCTCAATCAGGTTATTCAGAAAAACGCAAAGGGATGCCGCCAATACAAAAAGCAGCGCGGCCCCGGTTCCAATATCCAGACGTACCCGCCAGGAAGGACCGTAATGACGGCCTTCCGTCTGCCTCCTCCTGCTGTAAAAATAATACAGAACCCCGGATGTCAGGATAGCTGAAATCAGCAGAATCCACATTACATCCAGTCTGGCTCCGACCAGCAAGGCCATCACTGTTGTTACAAAACTATAGAGCAGAATCGGCCATATCACCTGCCATACTACTGAAGCCGCTCCAAAATTTCTTCCAGTCATTTTTTTACTCCTTTGTCACAGTTGTAAGATGCATCAATTGTAGCATGGACGCAGATGAAAGTCTATTCATGGTTTCCAGAACTGCTCACTGCCCCTATGCCCGCGTAAACAGAAACGGCAGAGCCGTTCCCTTACTCGGAAACAGTCTCTGCCGCGTTCATTCTGCCGGACAGATATTCAAATACGCTGTAGAATACCACCGCCAGAGCAATACCGATTATGTTTGCCAAATACCTGTGCATCACAGCCCCGCCGGCCCCATAGAGGCCTGCCGCCACGGCAAGAGCGCCGAAAGAATTGAAAACCGTCTGCCACCCATAGGTTGCACAGAATCCTACACAGATTCCGCCGGCGATCCCCAGCATCCCGTAGCTCCCTTCCGGTAACACCCGGCACAGCAGGAGAAACAGCAGGCCTCCCGCTATGGTACCCGGCAGCCTGTGTTTTACGCGCTGCTTTAAATCTTCTGCAAATGGCTGCATGACCGACATGGCCGCAAAGCCCGCCCACATCGGCCGGGGAAGCCCCAGTTCCCGTGAAACAAGCATGACGAGAGCCACGCCCAGCGTAATGCAAAGCTGCCATTTAGTTCTGGACGATGTGAGGTAAAATTCCCGAAAAAGGTCAGAAAGCCGTCTTTTATAGGTGATTTTATAATGATTGCGGTAAAAAATCAGGGCCGTCAGCAGACCGCCGGCCATAAGTCCCAAAATCCGCGTACCATATGCTCCACCCGACACATCATTGCCTGACAGAAGCAGATACCCCAACACAAAAGTTGCATGGTTTGACATCAGAATATTATGACATCCAAAGAATGTAAGCGCGAAAATACAGATAAAATCCACAGCAAATGCCGTGATCGGAGAAGATACAGCCGCAATATGGGGCCCGACTGAAAGTATCCCGAAAATTCCCAGCAGGACAAAGAAGCTCTGCTTTGAATCAATTCCCAAATCCGCCTGCCTGAAGACCATGACTGCCAGCAGCACCACGACTCCCGCGATACTGTTTTCCGGCCCGAACAGGGCGGTAAATGCCGAAATAAAAGCCACGCAGAACGCCATGGTCAAAAATACCTTCAGGATATAGACGCCAATATGCCTCTGCTTCTCTCTGCGGTTCCCGGCATTTTTGATAAGCGCCTTTGAACCTGCCTGGTTTAATTGTAATTCCTGATATAATGTCAAATAAAATCCCGTCCTTTCAATCTAAACAAACTACTTCTGCCGTAACAGTGAAGACAGCATGAACAGTTACCTTCTGCCTCCGCTCTCATCCGTCCCGTCAGCCTGTGACTGCTGTTTTTCACCCGATATCCGGTTGCACTCGCAAAGCAGCCCGGCCAGCAGGCCAAACTTCTCTTCACCCATCTGTGTCCTGAGCAGGTATACCGGTTCCAGGTAATACGCATAGGTTCCCTTCAGTTCCCGGCTGCCAAGCTCTGTAATCCGTAAAAAGTAACTTCGTTTATCCGCCTCGCTGACTTCCTTTTCCAAGAACCCCTTCATCTCCAGATTTTCAATCAGCCTGCTGGCGAGAGGCCTGCTGATTCCCATTTTTTCACATAGAGAATGCGGGGTCAGAGGATTTTCCGATAAATGCAGCCTCGACAGAAGATCCAGTTCCTGAGCTGAGGAAATTCCGCCTTTCGGACTGCGCTTCACATGCAGGCTGCAGAACTGCCTGATATCCTGCATGATTTTCATCATTTCCATCCAATCCTTCTTTTCTGCTGCCTTTTCCATACCCTCTCCACTCACCGCATGCCGCCCCGGGCAGACTCACATTTACCGTATTTCATCAACAGATGCCCCGGACAAACCGGGCGTTTAGACCCGCGCAGTGCAAATATAGTTTACTTTGTTAATAAATAGGGATTATACTCCTTTTAATTTACTTTGTCAATTATTTCCAGCCAGACTTTTCATTGTCACAGCCGGGCAGAGCTTATCATTTTACCGGCGGCCGCCATACCATCGCGTTATACAGAGGGGCCAGTAATTCGAAATAATAAACGACGGCATCAGCAATTGTATCCGATGTCTTCAATGTCTCATCGTCTGCTTCAAAAAACAGTCTCAAATACGACTCGCACCCATCGTGATCCTTTTTCAGAAAATCGCAGAAGTCCTCCGGTTCTTCGTTGTCGATGTCAAAGCTGTCATATTCTGAAAGGCCTTCATTGCAAATCTCCCATGTCATATGATGGCCCTGCAGCTTTCTTATTTCCTCAGTAATGGATTGCCGAAGTTGCGGCATTCTATCCTTAATGTGCATCCGATCCACAGCGTCATGGCGCACTGCCAAAAAAAGATTGACCTCAAACCCGCCCGGTACGATACAAAATTGCAGGCAGCCGTGTTTCTGGAAGCCCTTGATTTCATCCCTGTCCCGCTGTTCCAGGCACTGATTCAACAGGTCAATCTCTTTTTTCTTCTTGCCGTAGCGCACGCCCATCCATGCGACCTTAAATTTATTGAACTCGCACGGCCTGGTCATGGACGTAATATGGTCCGGGTTCCAATGGCACTCGACACCCAGCTTCCGGGCCTCAGGATAAATTTTTTTGTGGAGAAGAAACATTTTACTCTGGATATCTTTTCGCCGCTTATCGATTTCGATATCGCTTCGTCTTTGATTTCGTATAAAAAATGCTTCGTAATCCCTGTATGTAAAAAAATACCCGTCTAACAGGTAAGTGTCCTCGTCAAATTCATCATCCTGCCGGATAAAGCCCTTCAGCTTCTTCTTAAGCTCTCTCTGGGAACGCCGCAGCTCTTCTATAGTCTCCCGGGCCTCCTCATAATAGGCGATGACTTCCTGCGTCACTTCCACGGATTTGTGTTCGCAGTACCTGAAAAACCGGTCAAACCGTTCTAACCGCACATCCGTTTTATCCATCTCTTCAATATGGTCAAATTCAATATTCTTCGTAAGTCCACCCGCCGTAAAATTAGATGAACCGTAAATAATCTTGCTCTTTTCGCCTTTCAGCCAGTAAACCTTTGCATGAAAACGATAGTCAAAAAACACCCTGACATCCGCTATTTTCGTCAGTTGCCTCAATAGCTCATCGGGCTTGTCCTGTGAAAATTCATCCGACAGGTATATATGGATTTTGGATCGTTTCAAATTGTTTTTCTCTACCAAGTCTCTCAAAATCCGCAGTCCCTCTGCGGAAAAGAATGCCGTTCCGATATAAATCTCCCTGATTCCGCCAAAGGAAAGAAATTCCTTCTTCAAAGAGGTTGCAGATACGGTTTCGCTCCAATAGTACATTGGCCCCCTCCTATGTATTCCGTTCCATTCAAATTCCTTCCTGCTCAAATTTCTTTCTCAGCTCCAGCGCTTCGGCAAGTGAATTTTTCCATCCGTATTTTTTCAAATCCACCCTGTTTTCCGCCGAAACCGCTACGCCCTCCTCCGTCAACAGAAGCCGCTGCATTTCCGGGTACTCAAAATAGGCCGCTCCCGACAGAAAGCCGCTGCTGTTCACCAGCCGCCATGCTGGAATCCCGCTTTCCACACGGCCGTGGCTCAGCGCATACCCCACCTGCCTTGCATTGCGCGGCTTGCCGCAGAGCATTGCTATCTGACCGTATGTAGCGACTTTTCCATATGGTATTATATGACAGACCTTCTCCATCCGCTTATAAAAATCCATGCAGCACCTCCTGTCGGCCTATCCATCCGTTCTGTTCTGATAAGCCGTCTCCGCATCTTCGTACGCCTGTCTCGTTGCTGCGTCAAAACATACCATTGTAACGTCCATCTGAGGGTACTGATGGATTGTCCTGACTGCAATTGCAGCCGCTTCTGAGACCGGGAACCGGTAAATGCCGGTGCTGATGGACGGAAATGCAATTTCATGGATATTGTGTTTTAATGCCAGCTCAAGACAGCTCCTGTAACATGATTCCAGAAGTTCGCGTTCGTTATGAGCGCCGTCCTGCCATACCGGCCCCGGCGTATGGATAATATACTCCGCCTTCAATTTGTATCCTTTTGTGATTTTGGCCTGTCCAGTCTTGCATCCGCGGAGCATCCGGCATTCTCCCAGAAGTTCCGGCCCGGCCGCCCGGTGGATGGCCCCGTCCACGCCGCCTCCGCCAAGAAGGGATGTATTCGCTGCATTTACAATTGCTGTAGTCTCACATTTCGTTATATCACCTGTGATTATTTTAAAAGACATTTTTCTCCTTTCCAAGGGCTTCTGCACTCGGGACAATTTCATTTCTCCCGGTTTTACTGTCTTTCTCCTTCATTTGCCTCCTCGACAACCAGTTCTTCCGGCGGCGCCTCCTCGATAAATGTGACATGCAGAACCGCCTGGGGCCAGTTCAGCCCGGTCCGTGCGTGTTTTCCCTTCTGCCTGGCCGTCCCCTCCAAAAGCTTTAAAAGTTCTGATAACACCTCCCGCGTGAGGTATCCTCCGCGCCAGTGGAACAGCAGTGGTTTCCCCTTCCTTATTGCCTGGAGGGCGCGTTTTTGCACATCCTCTGTTTTTGTAAATGACAATTTCTTTTCACGGTAATAAAATTTCTCTCCGTCACTGCACTGAGGGACTTTGTAGATTACCGGCTCGTGATCGCGGAATATCTGTTTGTCATCCAGGTTAAAATAGTCGTATCTTACCATATCACCGTCGCTTAGCGTATTATCAAATGTGGCATCCAAATGATAATACATGCCTCCTGATTTAATGACGTTCCATGCGTGGCGGTACTTGATATTTTTATCCGGATTGGAATCTGAAATCGCGATCATACACCAGATTCCCAGATTATCGCAGAGGATTTTGACGGTTTTGGCAATTCCTTCGCAAACCCCGACTCCTTGTCCCAGCGGGCCGATTATCTCATGGGAGTAGGGCTTTTTCAGCTTATCGTAATGGACATGGGTGCAGATAAAATCGTGAATGTACTGTTCTTTGTCACGTTCCGCAAGTGACTGCGCCGGCCGGCACAGCTTTTCCACACGCGCCTTCATCGCCTTTTGATGCTCTTTAATCTTACCTTTTTCAAACAGGTATTCCGGTATCATCTCCACATTGCCGGAATCCGGAAAAAACCGGTAGTGAAAACCCACGGCATAAAAGATCTCCGGGCAGTCGAGTCTCAGTTTAAAGAAAATATCACTCAGCTCATGATTCTCCAGCCGCGGTACCGGAAATGACGGAGCCAAAGAGACCAGGCCGGTTTTCATGGCGTGGTAGGCTGTCCGTTGTGCTTTGCTCATTTGGTTGTAATAGTATGGTTCCATGAATCCTCCTGCGGCCTTTATTCTCTCAGTGCTTATTCCGGCTCCGGCCCGGAATCCTGTTCTCTCTTTAACACTGTCTCAAACACTCCCTGATCCCAATTCGTTTTCTTCAGGATTTCAAAAATGCTTTCTAACGTGGTCTCAAGTTTCATCTTTTTATCCGTAAAAATATGGTTTTCACCTTTCGGTTTTCCCCATACATCCACAAATTGCCGCACTCTCTGATAGATGTACTCCTCAACCTCATTTACGGTGCTGTCTATCTCCGTATTATAGCAGCTTTTAGATACACGGTTTGGATTCCATTCATCCGTATCGGCCGCCAGATAGCGATTCTCCGACCTTAATTTCGTATTTATCGTACCAGACACTGATCCCAAGACGCTGTAAATCTCTCGCCAATTTTTCTACAAATGGTTTGTCTATGCTTGTATGGCTAAGAAATATGGTGGGCATAAAGACCTCCTCTTTCGTATGAAAACGGTTACCGTCAGTCCTGTATCTCCGCCGTAAATTGACTGACTGCCTGTTTAATCGTCATGCATGGCAGGCCCTGCTTTTTAATGCCGTTTTCTTCAATGTTGACAACATGGAAAACATAGTCATTCACCGGTACATAATCCATCTCTATCAGGACATTGTCCTCCACATCCTGAAGCAGCACAATAGTTGTCTGGGTGCTGTTAATGAATTTCTGCACCTCGGATAAATATCTTGAACAGTCCTTTTCCCGTGCAAAGGCCTCTGTCAGCTTATTCAGTTTTTCTTCCCTGTCTTTGGATGTACATTTCGTGTAGGTCCACATAGTATTCCCTCCTGTTAATTTGCATCATTGAGTCAAAATCTATCTTATATCTACTGTCTGATTACAATTCCCGCCTTATTTTATCGAGCAATTCCATGTCAGCCGGAAGCCATGATATACAACTCAGTTCTTCCTTTCCCAACCATTTTGCCTCATCATGTTCTAGTAATTCCAGCGATCCTTTTATAATACTACACCAGTAGCATTTCATTGATAAATGAAAAGTAGGGTAATCATATTCTATAACATCAATCAAATCCCCGACCTCGATATCCGTGTTCAATTCCTCACGAATCTCACGTTTTAATGCCTCTTTAGCTCCTTCACCAGGCTCAATTTTTCCACCAGGAAATTCCCAACCGCCCTTAAATTCACCGTAACCACGCTGTGTTGCAAATACTTTGTCATTTCTTTTAATCACTGCTGCTACTACATTTACTGCCATCATTGTTTCCTTTATCTCTTATAAATAAGTTTTTTGGGATGTGTTAGGTTGTTTTATGTAAACTGTTTTCGTATGCCAACAAACGTTTTAATTTCTCTGCATTTTTATTCGCTATTATTTCAAGAACAAGCCTGTCTTTTTCATCATCTAAAACATGAAACTTTCTATGACAATTAGGGCAGACAGCAACTACATTATCAATTGTATCGCTCCCCCCATCTGCGAGTCGTTTCACATGGTGCTCTTCTAAATATGGTTCATCATTTTTATCAATGAATGGAGCTTCTGAACCGCAACACTGGCACTGGCCATTTGCAAGGCGTTTAACTAGTTCTTTTAAATATGGATTCCTATAATATACTATCGTTTCCGTTGTCTTTGATTCTTTATTGTCAGGATTGTTTTTCAATCGATTATTTAATTCTACATATGAAAGCTTTCTAACTTCCTTTTCAAAATCATCTGACTCACTTTGATTTGTATTGAAAACAGGTTTTATAGGAAAAATCCAGACATTTCTCATTTTTCCCGAACTGTCTTTTTGTTTGTCTTGATATGGGACATCGGCAAGCTTTACTATCCCTTTATAAGTATATCTAGCTTTTTCAAGCACTTCAAATAAATGTAACTCTACACCATTCTCATTAGAATTATACAGAGTACGATTTTGATTTCCATCTAAAATTTGATCCCCAATCTTTCCCATACCTGTATAGTATAAAATTCCATTTTTCCATACATCACTGTAGAAGCCTTTGGTATGATCGGAAACTATAACAAGAGTGCCCGTTTGCTTTGAACGTCGCATTCCTCCCATATTTCCACATTTATATAACTGACGCAATTCATTATTAGACAATTCTGCCCCTATACTGATTCCCGGATCAAATCCCATTGCAGCCCTCCATTTATCCAGTATCTATCTACTCCAATTGTGTTACTAAAATTATAACATAGAACTTTAAGCTTGGCGACTTCATTAAAAGAGCAATGTATTTCTTTCTATTATAGTGTATTGGCTATAAAAAACACTATATCAAAAGTAAAAACATTGCTCTTTTTATGAAGTCATCAGTCAAACCACGAATGCCCGTCTCGACCTAAAAGCGCATCTGCCGCCTCAGGCCCAGCGCTGCCCTGCTCATAAATATGCACAGGAAGTCCCATTTCACGGTATTTCTCCCGCACCTCGTCCACGTAGTTCCAGCTTGTCTCAACCTGATCCCACTGTGAAAACCAGGAACGCTCCCCACGCATGCAGGCGCCGAGCAAGCGTTCATAGGCTTCCGGCGTATTCATCCGGTTTACATAAGAACAGCTCTGGCAGAAATCCATTTTCGCCTGTATAATTTCCTCCGTCTCACCCGGCTTCTTAATATTAAACTGAAGATATACGCCTTCCGTAGGCTGAATCTTAATATTCAGGATATTTGACTCTAATCCGGGAGCCGGGCTTTTAAATACAACCGCCACCTGCATTTCCCGTCTACCCAGTTTTTTACCGGTGCGCACATAGAAGGGCATGCCTCTCCACCTGTCATTATCAACCGACAGCTTCAGTGCGGCGTAGGTCTCAGTCGAAGAATTTCTGTCAACGGAGGGCTCTTCACGGTATCCGCCGTATTGGCCCAGTACCATACTTTGTGAAATATCCTCCGGTACCTGGAGCGCCCTGAGTACTTTTATCTGTTCACGGTGCATATCCTCTACGGCCAGGCTGCCGGGCTGCTCCATCGCCACAATGGTGAGAATCTGAAACAGGTGGTTCTGTACCATGTCCTTAAGAGCGCCGCTGTGGTCATAATAACCGCCTCTCGTCTCGACCCCGACCTCTTCCATTGCCGAAATCTGAATGCACTCTATATGCTCTGCATCCCAGACATTACTGAAAATTGGATTTGCAAAACGGATAATCTGAATATTCCGCACCATCTCTTTCCCAAGATAATGATCAATCCGGTAAATATGATCCTGCTTAAAAAATGACTCCATCGTCCTATTCAGCTCAGCCGCCGAGGATAAGTCTTCTCCAAAAGGTTTTTCCAGAACTACCTTTCCATGCTCTGCTCCGGCCACACTTTTTAAACCATTTACGATTGTGCTGAAATATCTGGGGGCAACGGCAAAATAAAATATGTGATTTCCGGCCCCCATTTTTTTATAGAAACTATCCAGTCCCCCATACTCCTTTTCATCTGTAAAATCCATACGGTAATATAGAATACGTTCCGCAAGCTTTTGGTAGGTCTCCTCTTTGAAGTGCAGCCTTGCAAATTTCTCCACCCACTCTCTGGCCATGGTACGGTATGTCTCACTGGTGTAGTCCCGTCTTCCGATTACCACCACCCGGGGACAAAATACTTTGTCATCCGAGGCCTCAATATTATAAAGAGCCGGGAGAAGCTTCCTGAAGGTCAGGTCTCCGGTTCCGCCAAAGATTGTAAATATCTGCTCTTTATTCATGCTCAAACCTCCAATCATGGTGGAAAATGCCGTCCCTGTCTGTCCGCTCATACGTATGCGCTCCAAAACAGTCCCTCTGGGCCTGAATCAGGTTTGCGCCTACCGGTGTCCCCCGGAACGCGTCTATATAGGAGATTGCCTGGCTCATGACCGGAACAGGGATTCCGTTTTGAATTCCCGTTGCCAGGATACTTCTCAGGCTGTCCTGTCCATGGTTGATCCCGTCTCTAAAGAACGAGTCCAGCATCAGGTTGGGTAGTTCCCTGTTATTTGTGAACGCTTTTGTTATATCATCTAAAAATTCGGCCTGTATGATACATCCCGCCCTGAAAATGGAAGCTATCTTTCCGTAGTCTAAATCCCAGCCATATTCAGAAGAAGCATGGGAAAGTAAATCGAAGCCCTGCGCATATGCGGCTATTTTAGCTGTATAAAGTCCTTTTCTCACTTTTTCCTGAAAAGCGGCTTTGTCCGGCACCAGATTCTGCATTGGCCCCGCAAATAGTTCTCTTGCCGCATTTCTTTCACTGATACGGTTTGACATGATTCTCGCATTGCAGGCTGCCGTAATCATGGAAACATTTATGCCTTGTTTCAGTGATTCTAAACTGGTCCATCTTCCCGTTCCCTTCTGCCCGGCACTGTCCAAAATATAGTCAACCAGCTCTCCGTCTGTAAAATCATCCTTTTCACGGAAAATGCCTGCTGTAATTCCTATCAGGTAACTCTTTAATTCACCTTTATTCCATTCTGTAAATACGTCGGCCAGCTCCCTGTTTGTAAATCCGCCGGCATATTTAAGAAGCAGATACGCCTCTGCAATTAACTGCATATCTGCGTATTCAATTCCATTATGGACCATTTTCACATAATGTCCCGCTCCGTCCGGCCCCATATAGGCACAACATGGTTCTCCCTGCGCTTTTGCTGCAATTTCTTCCAGAATCGGCGCAATATGCTCATAGGCCTTTTTATCACCGCCCGGCATTATGGATGGGCCAAAACGGGCTCCCATTTCACCGCCGGAAACTCCGGTGCCGAAATAATAAATTCCTTTTTCCTTCAGCTCTTTTTCCCGTCTTCTTGTATCCTCAAAAAATGAATTTCCGCCGTCCAGGATCATGTCGCCTTCATCAAGCAAGGGAAGAAGCTGGTCTATCACCATATCTACCGGTTTTCCCGCTTTGACCATTATCAGGAACTTTCGGGGTCTCTCCTGGGAATCCACAAGCTCTTTCAGATCATAAAACGGGATGAGATTTTCATGGGGATGTTCCCTCATCAGCGTTTCTGTCACCTCACGGCTTCGATTGTATCCTCCTACTTTAAATCCGTGATCCGCCATATTCAGGGCAAGACTCCTGCCCATAACTGCAAGTCCGATGATACCTATCTGCGTTGTTGGTATTTGCATTTTTATTACCTCCTCTGTGTTAATGCTGCTGAGTATTGTTGCAAAATGTCAATGATACGCCCTCCGGCATGGGGACGGAATCCAGAAGTCCTTTCAGTAATCCGCTTGTTCTATCCCTACCTATACTTACGATACCGCCCGCAAAACGGTTGGCTGCCAATAAAAAGTTTTCATCCGGGCTTAAGATAAAATCGCGGGGATGAACTCCTCCGCAGGAGCTATGCTGAATGACAGCGGCTTTTTCACCCTGTACATTGATAACAGCCAGGATATCGAGCCCCCGTATGGAAATGTATAGAAATTTCTCATCTGAGGTAAGGCGGATTGCTGCTGCCGCAGGTTCTGCTTTTTTAACCGATTCTCTTTCTTTTTTGCTTACCCCATCCGCACTCGCCAAATGTGAGGCTTCCGGAAGTACAGACAAGGTCTGCTCTAACTTAAATTGATTTTTATTTACATTGAATATGAATAGTTCATTACTCAATTCACTTACCACGTATAGTTTAGTATGTGCTCTGTTAAACACGCCATGCCTGGGTCCGCTGCCCTTTGGAAATAATATCTCGCCTGCCGGAATATATCCGTTTTCTTTATCAAACAGACGGATTTTATTTTGTTCAAGGCATGGAACCAATATATATGGCTCATGTAATATAATCTGATGGCAGCCCGCCCTGTCCCCATTTTCTATCCTCTTTATCAGGGAAGGAACCCCTTTTTCCAAATGATACACCATGACATTTCCTTCATGATAGTTGGCCGTATAAACAGAGCTGCTATCCTGCAGAATATAACAGGGTGTTTGCTTCTCTTCAAGAATTTCTTCCACATGGTCTATTTCCTTCTCTTTTAGAGTCAGGAAACAGGTTCCTGCCTTTCCTTGCTTTTCTATGGGAAAAGCCATGGAGTCCCTTTGCAGGCTGATCCATTTTGCATTGGGAGCCTCGTAAAATAATTCCGGCTGTGACATGATTCCGGTATCCGGAGAGACTGTAAAATGGTATACGCCTTTGCTGTTATCGGAATTGTAGGTTCCGATATAAACGTCTAACGGATAGGAGTAGTCAGTTGGATGATTGTTGAGTTTTGTCGTGTTTTCTATGTTAGTTTTTTGAGTGGGTATGATATTATTATTCGTATTTTTGCTTATCTCCGGGTTTTGGCTATCGTCTGGTTTCGGATTAGGTTCTGTGTTGGATTTTAAGTTTGCTACCATTTTTATATACCTTCTTTCCTGAGCATATCTTTATTATGGCCTTCGATTATTTATCTTCATAAATAATGTGGTATTGCAATTATTAGATGGGATTTCCCTTTAAATGATGTATATATTATTGATGGATAAGTGGGTTCTGATACTTCTTTATGTGTTAGTTATATTATTATTATTGGGAAATGTATGTTCTGCTCTCTTTACTGTAAGTATAATTGTTACAGTTTGAAAAGTCAATCATTATTTTGAATTAGTTTTGGTGGGGGAATTGATATGGCTTTGATAGCGTCATCGAACAGACTAAGTGAAGCATATCTAAATTAAGCGATTTTATTTACAAGGTCTATAAAAAAGTATATTCCACCTGTAAAATTTAAATCCATAAGGCTCTCGCGTGCCTCGACAGATTTGCGGATCGACGTACCAGATGAATTTATAATTTCAATCCACAAGGCTCTCACGAGCCTCGACATGGTCAGATTTTTATCACGAGAATGGGGCGAAAATTTCAATCCACAAGGCTCTCGCGAGCCTCGACGAGCGCATAGAGAGGTCGTTGAACTTTCATCAATATTTCAATCCACAAGGCTCTCGCGAGCCTCGACGGCCAGTCAGTGATGGACATATAGCCAGGGACGATTTCAATCCACAAGGCTCTCGCGAGCCTCGACTGCATATCGTAATATCAACTTAACAGTTGCTGTTCATTTCAATCCACAAGGCTCTCGCGAGCCTCGACGGCAAAAATTGAAGATTTAGCAAATTTACTCGAAATTTCAATCCACAAGGCTCTCGCGAGCCTCGACAAGTATATCATGCTAAGTTATTTGATTACAAAACAATTTCAATCCACAAGGCTCTCGCGAGCCTCGACGTGGGTAGATGACCAGGTGGATTCCCTCCAGATAATTTCAATCCACAAGGCTCTCGCGAGCCTCGACCAGTACGCAGGCTACTGCTGATGATGTCCCTTTTATTTCAATCCACAAGGCTCTCGCGAGCCTCGACGCCACTGCAATAGCTTCTGCCGGGGATGTAGTTCAATTTCAATCCACAAGGCTCTCGCGAGCCTCGACGATTCTGCTGACAGAGCTATCGAATCGGAAACCAATTTCAATCCACAAGGCTCTCGCGAGCCTCGACTCTGATTCTCCCTGCGATATAGGAAGAAGATATGATTTCAATCCACAAGGCTCTCGCGAGCCTCGACGGCAAAAATGCACAATTATTCTTGCATCTATGCCACATTTACATGCTTCATATTATACATCTTCTACAAATCGTTTATCAAGTTGAAATTTCCTCGCGTAATTTAATAGTATTTTCCGGCCAATTGTAGTGCGAATCTCCCTGGGATTTTATGTACAACTACTATTCGCACTTGGTTCTTCTTACTAAAGATCAATACCCATTAAATCAACCCATAGTTAACCCTACAGTTTTCAAACAAGCAATGTAATAATGAAATATTATGTTTAATTTTCACTCTAAATAGGCTGTATACTTATCACGCTTCCCCTTGCATAACTCTTTTGGATATTTTCCGTTGTTTTTATTCATTTTTTCAGTAACCGCACTGAAGAGATCTAACCCCAAATCATCCGAAAGCATAAGCAGATATATAAAGATATCAGCAATTTCATCCTTCATTCTATCCAGATTATTTTCTACCGCTTCCTCACTTGATTTCCATTGGAACAATTCCAGCAATTCTGATGCTTCAAGTGAAATGGAGATTGATAAATCCTTAGGATTGTGAAACTTTCTCCAGTCTCTTTCCTCTCTAAATTTATTTATCTTGTTTATTAAATCCTGAATATTAATATCTTTTGCCATAGCAGCTTTCCCCTTCCCTTTTAAATATATTTTCTTTGTAACACTGGGAATTATAGAGTATTTCGAGGTGAGTAGTAAAGATGTATAGTCAACATAAGTGCTTCCAACTTCCGGTCGTTGAATTTCAATCCACAAGGCTCTCACGAGCCTCGACCAGTTTGCAGAAGATTTTGTATTTCTTGATAGTATTTCAATCCACAAGGCTCTCACGAGCCTCGACAATTGTCAGCTCTATGCTCTCCTATGCCGTCGGTATTTCAATCCACAAGGCTCTCACGAGCCTCGACGCGGAATGGATTACTCGGCAGACAGGGTGCAGATATTTCAATCCACAAGGCTCTCACGAGCCTCGACAGCAAAAATACACAATTATCCTTGCATCCATGCCAAATTTATATATCTTAATTATACACCTTCAACAAATCATCCAGCAAGTCAAAAAAATTTCTCGTATTTTAATCCTATTTTCCGGCCGTTTGCAGTGCGAAACCCCTGGAATTTTATGTGCAACTATTATTCGCACCAGAGCTTCCTTACTAAAAATCAACCCTCTTTTAAATTACCTCCATTATCCCTATGTGCTAAATTTTCCCGTACGATCCTAAACAATCATTTAAAATGGCGGTCGCAGTTAACTGTGTACCCAGCAGTTTATTATGTGTTGTCACGCTCGAAGAATTCTAAATGTATTTACATAAATGTTTATATTTTTTATATGAACAAAGTATATAATAGATTATAATTCCGCTTCAAACTAATTTAAAGCCGCTTAAGATAAAATCCTATCTCCAAATATCAGCTTCTCTTATTACGCTTTCATTTTACTTTTAAAATAAGCCTCAAGTTTCTTGTTCGTAAAATACACTCTGCAACCATCCATACCTCTGCTTAATAAAATATAATAATTATTTTTTATATATTCTAACAATTGAGAATCATCAGGATCCTCATTTTTTATAGTTTTTCCATTTATGTCGTAAAATGAATCTCTGTTAGGGATAAGTTTACCATCTTCACTTATGTCAATATCGTCACCAATGATCACTCCAACATAGTTTAAATCAACACTTAAAACTGCATGTGTACACCCCACCTCATCCTTCGAATTTTTCTGCTCTGTCCATTTTTCACTGTTTTTATTCCAACGTCGTTTAAAATCGCCTTCTATAAAATCATATTTACCGGAATCTTTTTTTGAAATCCACTCAAATGCATATCCTGATAAAATTCGGCTTCTTTCTGCGCCAGGAATAGACTGCTTATCCTTCACCCAACGTTCTAATGCTTTCATACTGTGTACAATATTAAAATCATACTCTTTAAATACAGTTGGATTATAAGATACAGCCTCGATTTGCAATATATTTTTCAATGCGCTGATATAATCCTTTCCATCTGCCACTTTAAATTTACCTCTTATTCGGAACTGCTGTTCAAGTTTAAGCTTATAAAACTCTTTACACCCTTTTTCAAAAGTACGTATGTCAATGTCAGAAGGTCTAATCCTCTGATATTTATCATAAAAGATAACAAGATTATTAGTAATTCTTTTTAATTGCTGAAGTTCGTTATTTTCAACATTGTCCTTATCCAAATGCTTAAACATCCATCCATCTTTTGAAAAGTATTTTCTTAATCGCTGCCCTTCATCAACAACTACTGTATCATATCGTTTACTTGAATTTATAATCCCCGCTGCAGTTGCCACAGTAACATTTAAGTTTAGTTTTTTATACAGACCTCTGAAAAGCTTAGGCAGAGTTTTATTCGGCAAAATTACAGCTATATTTTCTGCACAGACTCCTTTTTCATTTACAAGATTATATACAATCGTATTGGTCAATAATGATTTCCCGGTACCTGGTTCCCCATAAACAACAATTTTATGCTGCGGCTTTTCCTTGTCTATTATAGCTTCACAAACATAATCGACAATCATTTGCTGTTGTTCCGACAGTGTTTTGAATGGAGAATAACGGTATAATAAGGTCATTTCAATATCCTTATGGTTCAAAGTAACCAAGCCCATCTTCTTTAAATCATTCCATACCGGGATTATAATATCGCTATATGATTCTATTTTATTTGAATATTCTTTATATTTTTGATATACGCCTGTATTCAATACTTTTCTTTTTTCCGCCAGAAAGCAGGCGATCAATGCTGTTTCTAACTCTTTTATAACGCTCGCATTAAATAGGGTACCATAAATAATTAATAATTGTTTTAATTTTTCCCTTTTAATTATATTTGAATGCTCCTTAACTCGTTTTAAAAATCTGCTGGACTCTCCAATATAAATTTTAGAATTGTTATATAATATATATACAATCGGATAACTTTTATAAACTCGGGCCTCCCCACATACCGAATCAAGAGGTTTCGTTCGGTATTGTTCATACTCAATTTCAAAACCGGCAATATCAAAACTGTCAATTTTATAATTCAATCCCATAATTAATTTTCACTCTCCAAATAAGCTGTATTATCACCTTTTCAACTCTTATCCGTTTTATGTTCCAATATTTTTATCGAATCTAAATAATCCTTCTCCACATCACTGAGGGTTCTGGTTTTATATATTCTGTATTCACTCGTTGCTTTATCAACTGCTTATTTATGAGTAACACTTCCGTTTCCTTGAAGTAACTGTTCGCCACTCATTGTAAGGTTACGATCCAAATGCTCTGTCCAATGCTCATAGTCATTGCCTGTTCCCACTCTGCCTGACGTTCCGCAAAATCAAGATACCATGAAACAAGTTGTCCCATAGCCCGAAGCTCTTTTTCATTCAGATAGTTTTTGGCAATGACAGTCTCCTTTAGTGTTGGCTGGTTTCCTGCAAATGCCATAAGTCCCATAAACTCTTTTTCAGCATGTATAAATAACTTCTGCTGCAGTTTATCCATGAATCGCATAGTGTATCTTATTCTGAACCTTTTTAAACAACTGAATTGATATTTCAGCTTTCGGATCATAGTCAATACTTGTAGCATAAATTTCTAAGACCTGTCTGTAAAATACCTTCTCAGAAGCACGTATATCTCTAATACGTTCAAGTAATTCTTTCAGGCGCTCATCGTCCAGTGCGAAACCTTTTTTCATATATTCTTTTAAAATACCTATTGCCCAAATCCTAATTGTGTACCGCGCTTTGACTTCACCCGATAACCGAGCGAAATAATCACGTCAAGATTATAATAATCTACATCATAAAATTTCCCATCAGCAGCAGTGTAGGCAAATTTTGCCCATACTGATTATTTAGACAATTCTCCATCTTAAAAAACATTCCTGATATGCTTGCCCATTACACTTCTATCTCTCTGGAACAGCTCTGCCATCTGATCAATTGACAACCAGGCCGTATCTCCAGCAAAAGTTGTATCTATCTTTGCCAAACCACTATATCTTGTGATTATGCTCCGCTATTTTCCTTTCAAACCACAATTCCGCATCATTATTACCGACTCGACATGTGTTGAGTGGATAATAATGATGTCTGAAAGACGTGGCTCATCCCTGGCGGAATTTCTCTTATCTAACTTTATTTATATCGCAAATAAAGTAAGCGCCAAGTATCAGGGGATCCCCAATACATTTACCCCGACACCAGCCACTGATGTCAGGGTTGTTAGCATTTTACTCTGATTTATTGCTACATGCTATCCTCGCTTTTTCGCTCCATGGAGCAAGATTCGCGAGTTCGGCATCGCTTGTATCGGTACTTGGGCGACTGTCCAGCAGGTACTTTAAGTAGCTGTATGGATGGAGTCCATGAGCCTTTGCCATTTCTACCATGGTATAAACTACCATGCTCGCATTGGCTCCCGCCTGACTGTCGCTGAACAACCAGTTTTTTCGGCCCAGGGTTACCGGTCTGATCGAGTTCTCCGACGGATTGTTGCTCAGGCTGCACCGTCCGTCTTCCAGATACGTCATCAACGTGTCTTTTCGATTTCGGATATAAGTCACTGCTCGATCCATACGGCTGCCCTTTTCCGGCCTCTGTGCATCCAGCCAGCGGATAAAGCCTTCCACTACCGGTTTTTCATCTTTCAGGCGGCGCTTGTGTACCTGGGTATAAGACAGTCCTTTTGCCTTATAGCTCCTCTCGTATTCGAACAGCTTGTTACAATACAGGACACCCTGGACTGCCGGATGGCTGTAGTCCTTATCATGACCGTTCGGAATGGCCTCGATCAGATATCTCCGGATATGTGCGTAACAGCAGCACCGACGTATCTTCTTTAGCTTGTTATAGCCACTGTATCCATCCAACATCACATACGTGCCGTCATCGATCCCTTCCAGAAAGCCGGCCGCATTTCCTCCTGCCCTGGTCTCTGTGTAGTGATACAGGATGATAGGCGGCAGCCGGTCTTCCCCGGAACGTATCAGCCAGACGTAGGACTTGCTCTGTGGCCGGCGGTCTGGTTCCTTTAACACCTGGATGGGTGTTTCGTCTGCCATAAGGAAGTGTCTTTCCAACAGCTGGCTGTGAAAGTAGTCATACACCGGCTGCAGATAATCCTGTGTGCAGGTGATGATCCAGCCGGCCATCGTAGTACGGCTGATGCTGGCACCGAGAAGTTCAAAGCCTTTTTCCTGTCGGTACAGAGGGAGCGCATCTGCATATTTCTCGTACATGATGTGGGACACCAGTGAGGAAGACGCATAGCTGCCAGGGATCAATGCAGGGGCTCCTTCGTCTTTGATAAACTGTGGTTCTTCCGTTTCTTTGCAGACGGGGCAGCCATATGTGGTCGCGATATAGACGACACGTTCCAGCTTCGCACGGGTATACCGGATCTCGGTCCGGATCACCTCGTGTCCGATCGGGACCATCCGGCTCTGACACACCGGACAGTGCTTTTGCTCTTCGGTCAGGGTATCCACCTCCACACGGCAGACTGGAAGATTCGCAAACATCTCGTCATAACTCGCTTTGGGCTTGCGTTTCTTCTTACAGGTATTTCGTTCAATGAATTCTGGTTCGATGAGTTCCGGTGCTGGTTCCTCCTCGGCTACAGTCTCCGAAAACAGGTTCAGCTGCCCGGGAAGATCCTTGCGTTTCTCGCTGGAACTGCCAAAAAGTTTCTGTTTGAAATACTCGAGCTGTGCCTGCAGATTTGCAATGATCCGGTCCTTTTCGTCATCCCTGGCATTGCGTTCTTCCAGCAACTGCTGCAGAGACAGGATCAGGTCGTTCTGGGTACGGATGGTCGTATTCAGTTGTGAGATCGTATCCTTCAGTTCCCTGAACTGGATATCCTTAGCGCTGGATGCCATGGACTTGCCACTCCTTTTCTTATTACTGATATTTTACCAGAAATCATGAAAAAAAGCGAATTCTGCCAGAGCGCAGTCCCGTCATAATGACGGTGGATAACTTCCCAGGATTGTCGGATCAGCGCTAGAAAACGAGCTTTCAGCTACAGGATAAGCCTTTGGATCTGCGACATATCGGGCTAAACTGTGGATTCCCGGGGACTTATCCGCAGAATCCCAAAACACGGATTTGTTATCCACGATTCCGGGTGAGAAACAGCTCGAAAAATTCAGCAATTTTACAACGGATCTTTGTCAGGCATGGATCGCTTTGGGCTGTTCGATATCAAGACCGCTGAGCAGCCAGTCTAACTGACGCCAGGTGATGACCTGGGCTTCCGAGCTTTTTCGTGGCCAACGATAACGTCCATGGGAAACACTGAGACGTTTGTATAAAAGCACATATCCATCTGGTTCATGGAGCAGCACTTTGATGCGGTCACCGCGTTTTCCGCAGAACAGGAACAAAGAGGACTGATCCGGATCCATGGAAAGTTTATCTCTCACGATACTGCACAGTCCATCAATAGATTTTCGCATATCCGTGGTCCCGCAGACGATGTAAATGTTGTCGGCCACAGAAATATCGCCTAACATACGGAGCCTTTCACGAGGCTGAGGATCCGATCCAGCATGGCAGGTTCCGTACCATTGGCAATACGGATGGTCGCCCGACCAAGAGATATTTCTATCACGGCAGCAAGTGGGGCCTGTTGTTCCGGTATTTCTTGAATCGTACCGGCAGACAGCACGCTGCCTGGATTGCTGTCTGTTTTTGGACCGAGGTCCAGCCTGACCACTTCCTGCACAGCAGGAGGACTAATATATTCCCTGGAAACCGGATCCGGTATATCATAGCAGGCCTTCTTTCTCAAGCGGCTTACCCAGTTGTAAAAAGTGCCCGGATGGATCCCATGCTCTTTGCACCACTGGTAATCCGTGAGGCCGCTGCTCCGGCATTCCATGATTAACTGATACTGCTGGTCAGCCGGTACTCTGGCATTGTAAGTAGACATTGTTTGAAACACCTCCATAATTCTGTAGTAAAATGCCAGCATCTATCCAAACATAAAAGAGATTTGGGAGTAAATTGCTTGCATCTAGCTATACTCATTATGAGGCAAATGGTAGTTAAATACCAGCCATCCTAATATTTGGCGCTTACCAAATAAAAGTACCGTTTCATGTCGCACCTACTTTTATTCTTACCAGCTTTGTTCTTCATAAAGTGGACTTGAATTAGGCAACAAGTCGTTGTACAATTACTCCAGTTCTTTTTCAATATCTTCAATGGACGGAAGGCTGCTACGCAATTCTTCCGGTAATGCCTTAGCGATCTGATTTTTCCACTCTGCCACGCCAATGGGGTTCTGGTAACCAGCTAGAGAATACTCTACTACAGTTTCGTTTTTACCCTTTACCAACAGCAAACCAATCGTTGGCTTATCGTCCGGGTGTCGCAGAATATCGTTAACCACATTCTGGTACATATTTAGTTGGCTAATAAATCCTGGTTCAAAGTCACAGGCCTTTAGCTCAACTACGACAAAGCACCGCAGTTTCAGATGGTAAAACAGAAGGTCGAGATAAAAATCATCACCGCCTACTTCCAAATGTACCTGTCGTCCTACAAACGCAAACCCTTGCCCCAGTTCCAACAGAAAGCTCTGAATATGTTCAGTAAGTTGCCGTTCAATCTCTATCTCCCGCCGAGGCATATCCGTTCCGAGAAAATCAAACAGATACGGATCTTTAAACGCCTGATTAACCATATCGGAATCCGCTGGCGGAAGTGCTTCCGAGAAGTTATTAACACTCCTACCAGAACGCTCCATTAGTCTGCTTTCTATTTGCAAGTCTAAAATCGTTTTACTCCAGCCATTTTCAATTACTTTATAAGCATACCAAATACGACTTTCTTCATCTTTCAGTTTGTCCATTAAAGAAATATTAGTTCGCCATGGTATTTGTGCAACGACCCGTTGCACAATTTCAAAGTCAGGCCAACTCTCGGCAAACTTCCTCATATATTTTATGTTTCTTGGAGAAAAGCCTGACATTTCCGGGAAGGCATCCTTTAAATCCTTTGCCATACGGTCAATAATTTTTGCGCCCCAGCCTTCTTCCTCCTGCTTTTTAAGAATACCTCTTCCAATGTTCCAGTACAGGCAAATCATACTGGAATTAGCATTTAATACAACAGAAATCCGCTGTTTTTGAATTTCCGATTTTACTTCATCTATAAATTTCAAATAAGCATCACTCATCTCGGAAAGATTTGGAGCAACTGGGAATATTACTCCATCTTTATTCTTTCCCATATGATTTCGATTATCCAATTTCTCACCTCGCTATTCCATTTAAATCTCCATTCCGCGCGCCTTCAGGCGCGGCACAAATAGTGATGAAAGATTTTCAAAACCTCTACTTCATGCGATAATAACTTTCAAGAAGCTACACTACAAAGCACGGGAGGAGGAGTTGTAAATTCTTTCTCGTTTTAGACAGCATTTAAATCAGTGTAAGTTCTGCCTTTTCAAGCACAAATAAGTGGCTCTATAAGACCGTACACTAAGAATTGTTTTAACGCCTTGGTTAATTTGTGTGGCAGTTCAGTCAATGGCTTCTTATCTTTTTCAGAAAGGAGTCTGACTATGAAAGTTACTTACAAAACCTGTTGTGGTGTCGATGTTCACAAATCATTTCTCGTTGCCACAATCATTACTACCACTGGTGGTATCGAACCTTCCTATCAGAAGAAACGTTATTCCACCTTTAACAATTCAATTCTTGAATTCAAGCAATGGCTTCTTGACAATGACTGTCATGATCTTTGCATGGAATCCACCGGTAAATACTGGATTCCTGTCTTTAATCTTCTTGAAGATGAAATCAATGTCACCATTGCCAACCCCAAATGGGTAAAAGCTGTAAAAGGCAACAAAGATGATACTAAAGATTCTAAATGGATTGGAGATTTATTCCGACTTGGACTTGTAAAAGGCAGTTATATACCTTGTAAAAAGATTCGTATTTTACGCGAGTTCACAAGGTATCGCTATAAGATTGTTTCCTGCCGTTCCAGTGAAAAGAATCGATATCAGAATGCGCTTACGGTTTGTAATGTCGCACTGGATTCTGTTGTATCCGATATCTTTGGGAAGTCATCCACATCCATTATTGACTATTTGCTTGAACAGTCTGGCAATTCTATCAATCATGAAGAAATCGCTTCTAAACTTCTTAAGAGCCTCAAATCTAAAGAAGATGCCGTGATTGAATCCATTGAAGGATACCAGATGACTGATTCCCAAAAATATCGTATGCACCTCGTCCGTGCACATATGGATTATATCACAGCTGAAATCAATGATGTAGACCGTGAAATAGAAAAATTGATTTCTTCTGATCCTGATTTTGAAAATGCGATCCAGTTTCTAATGACTATTCCGGGTGTTAAACGTGACAGCGCAATCACTGTCATCTCCGAAATAGGGATTGATATGACTCAGTTTTCAAGCTCCAAACGTTTATGTTGCTGGGCCGGATTAACTCCTGGCAGCAATGAATCTGGTGGCAAGAAGAAATCCGTTCGGGTTACACGTGCCGGTGTCTACCTCAAACCTGCATTAGTGCAGTGTGCTCATGCAGCCGTCAAATCCGAGAAATCTCCTTACTACAAGAAGAAATATGAATCTCTGATGAAACGCCGTGGCAAGAAAAGAGCCATTGTTGCAATCGCCCGAATGATTCTTACTGCAATTTACCAGATGTTATCAACTGGTGAATCATGGAATCCAAGCGATTTGTATAAAATCGATATACCTGAAGCTTTACTGGAAAAACAAAAAGCAAAAGCCATCAAGCAAGCCATGAAACTATTGCAACGCGAGGGATTATATCCTCCACCAGAACCAATAGCTTCTTAATTGTTGTTTTAATAAACACTTATAAAAAGTTGCCACTTGCTGACAGCTTAGATAAGTATGCCACTTTTGGGCTGTCCTCTACTTTCTTTCACACTATTCCCCTTAGACAAATTCCTCTACTTATACCATACGCTTTTGCAACAGGACAATACTTTCCGTATGTGGCGAGTGAATGATAACGATTTTAGGAAGGCATAGCTGACCCTTAGCTGAAACTGTCAATTTTATCTATCAATATTCAAAGACATTATGCCTAGACCAATCAGCCGTATCATAAATTGTATAATTTGTTGTAAATATTTTGTTTATTAATTCCTCTCTATTAATCCGTCTCCATAATTCTTCAATAATATTTCCAGAAACATGTCTTCCCAACTCTCGCTCTATACTTAAGTAAAAATACTGGTTTACATCATCCATATTCATTCCTGTACTATTTGCTATTATCGATTTTCTATTAACAATTAATGATAATAGTAGCTTTGTTAAAATTAAATCCCTTTTTGAATTTGAAAAATCCATATCATTTACTTTCCTAACTATATATTTTGTTAGAGGATGTTCAAATGAAAGAAACACACCCTGTTTACAATTAATACCAAATTCCCCTTCAAGTCCTTTTATTATCATTCTATTACTTTTTGGTATAAAAACCTTATTATATCTTCTCATTGTGTCACTATCTAATAAGTCAAAAGCAAACCATTCATCTTCCCCTTTTCTATAAACCAGATCTATCCTCCTTTCTTCTCTAAATATATTTATTTCGTCTACGTTTTTTCCTTTTAAAGCTCCTTGATGTAATACATTTTGAGCAACAAAATCACATAATAATCCATCATTGTTAAACTCTTTATTCTCCTGTAACATACCTACTAACTTACTTAATGTCAAATTGGTCCTAGTTTCTCGTAATAAATATTCTGCTGCATTTACCATGTTGCTTTCAATAATAGTTATGCTTTCTAAATTCTGTATATAACGGGGACTTACTAATTGTCTCTCGCTACTTCTTTCAAAAACAATTCCATCTATTTCGTCAAAAACGTTCTGAAGTATCTCAATATTTTCTATAGAATTTCTTACATCATTATAATAATTTTTATTGAAGATAGGATTAACGATATACCCAACTTCAGATGCAATCCACGATAGAGAATATCCTTTATCTTTAAGATTTTCTATTTGATTTCTAACAAATTCTCTATAGATAGAGTATATTGTTTTTAATAATCCTTTTTTTTCCTCATTATCTTCTACAGATGATCTTGCTACATTTGTTCTTGCATATTTATTGTCTTTACTATTTAATATGGCAATAAAATTTTGTCCTTCATATCCTGGAGTATTTGATGAAACTCTAATACCTTCAAAACAAATACCTATAGGGATTATGAAACTTGTTTTTTCAACTTTACTAGGTCTATCATTATATTCTACTAACGTATATTCTTGCATATATTTACTATATCGTAAGGCATATGCCATCGTTATACCATCAATGGTTTCCTCTGTAACAACTATCTTTTCATTGTTTGGCACACTTCCCTGTTTTATATATTCTTCTATTGCATTTTTAGGCGAAGTAAAACCTATTTTTATTTTTTCACATTTATTACAATGTAGAAAAACATCACAATATGGAAATAAAATCCATTTTGAAATGTTCTCGTATAAATTTTCCATGGATACATCCTCTCTAATACGTAATTTTATAGCTGTTCCATGTTTTTTCATTTCATCAAATAATTCATCTTTTCTTACTTTCTTTAAAAGATATTTTCCATCTACATTCCTTAAAGTAATTAAATTAGCCTCGCCATTTTCACTTGAACACGTAATTATTTCAATATCATTCGCAACTAAAAAACAAGTTAAAATACCTATCCCAAATCGACTAATAGAAACAAATTCCGGATGCTCTTTAATAAATTCTTTTGTGCTATATTTAGAAGCTCCTACTTTCAATAAATAATTCTCAATATCAAAGACAGTCATACCTGTTCCATTATCAATAAATGTAAGTTCTTTAGATATATCATTCCAGTAAATATTTATTTGTCCAGCTGTTAAGGCTTCTTTATTATGTTTCTCTAGTTCATTTTGAAATTTGATAGCGTCTAATCCATTTTGAACTAATTCGCGAAGTACTACCGAACTGTCGTTATATAATGTATGACCAACTAGCATCTGTAAAATGTTATTTTGATCTAATTCAAACTTTAATAGTTTTCTTTGAAATTCTTTAGTTTTTATCCCTTCATCATCTATGTTTAACCATGGAAACATATAATTTATCGTTCCATGCTTTTTTATAGAATTTTGTACTAAATCATAACTACTCTTTAATTCACTTTTAACATACTTTAAATACTCCATTAATGAAAAAAAGGCTTCTGCTTGGTTTGCTTTCTCAAAATATGCCGTTATCTCAATTGTATTACTTTGAATTTCTTTAGTTGCATCTTTCTCATCAAACATTTTTTTCGGAGCAACTGCTCGAATAGCCATTTGCTTCTGCCATTCAATTATACTTATTGGATCTGAAGGACTTATCAATCTATATTCAATCGCTGGAGTTCTATCCATTGTAATGTGAAGCAAATCTGCTGTCCGCAATATAACTGCTATATATTGCAAATTCACTATTTCTTCATCAGATGAGCCATATCTTTTTCTAGGATTATATATTGCGACATCATCCAAATTATTCAAATGATGGCTTTCACAGATTAATCCCAAATCCTCTCTAAAAAGGGGATCTATATTTTCTAAAAGTTTGTTAACCTCTGAAGATATTTCTAAACTATTTCCATCCTCAATAAACTCATCTCCTAATATCCATTTTCGTACTCTACAGGCATGATTCTTTCTAACATATTCTTGATACAAGAATTTATCCGGCTCTTGCATACCTTTTACTTTATCTAAAAATTCTTTATCAACGTTATCCTTTTCTAACATTCTTTTATACTCACAAAATCCTGATTCCATTCTAGATTCATATTCTTTTATTGAAACAAACATCCCTAAATCATGAAAATAAACAGCTAATACCAACATCATCCATTCAGCTAATGTTAATTTATTTTTTGTTTCTTTTGGTATCAACCAATCAAGCATCTTCAACATTTCATCTATATGGGAGATATTATGTTTGGTGTATTGATCAAAGATACCATTTTTCCCAATGAGTTCCAGTATTTTTTCTAATTCATTACGTATATGTAATAACTTTACCCCGCTTAAACACCTCAAATGTTCTGCCTGCTCTGCATTAATCTCCGCACTATTTACAAATTTATCCATCATACTTCTCCTTTTTCTTTAGAATAGTAATTCTTTTACTGCATGAAAATTATTTTTCATTAACATCCTAAGTCTTATAATTACTATCTATTTACATTTTCTTATTTAGCTAATTTATACTTGATTTTTCATAGCTGGTCTCCTGTATTTATCTAATCTGCTTCAACTTTACTATTCTCGACGCAATTCGACACAAACCTCGCAGTGCGGTGAGTGTATGATAATGATGTCATAAAAGCGAATTTCGTTCTTGATGGAACTACTGATACATATGTATTTTCAATTCATCTCCTCATTTCCATTTATTTTTCCGAATCAGATTGCATTTCATTTTTTAGATATTGTTCCAATACTCCAAACTGTTTTTCGTCCAGACATGTTCTATTGGCAATTTTTACGCAGACTGCAACTTCTGCGCCAAAATAGTTCTCTGGAACACGATTTAAATATTCCTTTAAGGCATAAAGTTCCTGCATAAGGTAGCGATTTTTTTTAGAAAACCATTTGCACAGAAAATTACAGACTTCCTTCCCATTCTCACAACCGTTCCCCATTTTTAGTTCAAAACCATTATCATTAATATTTTCAATTTTCATATATTCACATGGCTTATCGCACTGACATTTTGACATCTGAGACATATCTACAATAACTGTTAAAATCAACTTTTCCACAATTGATCCAGGCGTCAGACCCCCTTTGCCTGCTACTATACTATAATCTGTTTTCAGTTCATAGCCCTGTGTTAAAAGATGAGAAATCCAATGAAAAGCGGATTCTTCCGACATCTGATCCAAATTATGATATAGGATGGGCCTGGATATTCTGCAATTACTCATATCCAGTAAATCGGCAAGCCGAAGCAGGATTTTATCAAACTTAAGACTAACCATTTTTTCAGCAGCTGATGATTTTGTAAAGTAAATATCTCTTTCATCTGCTTGATGAGCCTCTGAAATTTCCGCAACAAATTCACGAAGAGTTTCATCCAAAAAATTCAAGTCTTCCCTGGTTCGTATTTCTACCGCACTGTCTGACGCGTGTTTTTCCCTGATTTTCTTTTCATAATAAGCATCTAACCTCCTGAAACTCTGGGTCATCCACTTTTTTACCTGCGATATATCTTCCACATCCGACTCTCTGTATTCTATTTTTTCCCCTTTCGCAAGCCGCGTCTTTAACGCAATCTGCTGATGGATTTCCGATAAATGCTCCCAGGCAATACTGTCCCCGCTTTCTTTATCTATTAAAAATGCGTCTAATGCGGGAATTTTTACCATGGATATGTCGTGAAGATAACATGCCAAAAATAAAGCATAGAAATCGAGCGAAGATATCTTTAAAAAGCCTATTGCATGGATTAGTTTTACTATATTTCGAATTAACGCAATCGCATGTTCCTGATTATGAAGCGTATAAAAATACAGATGTTTGGATCCGTTTTTCCATACCTCGCAGGTATACTGGTGAGTCAAAATCAACTTATCGATTCGGATTGGATCCGCCACAAAAGACTGAAAAATATCGACCACTTCCATTACCGCATAATCCAAATCCGCTTTATTTTTCGCATCGTTCAATAAGATTTTCTGATCTAGGAATACCTCTTCTGTAAACAGCCGGTTTCTCAAAAACAGTAAAATCCGAAACTCGCCGCAACTCAGAGGCTTCCTATTAAACTTTCTAATCACAAAGCAATCTTCTATTTCTACGTCAAAAAGCTGCGAGTACACAGCATTAGCGACCATTCGTATAAACTGCGATGTATTTTCACTTACTATCCCTGCCATTTCCACCATATTTTTAGACAGCAGCCTCTCTAAAATCGCATTTTTCCAGTTTTTCTTCTGAATCTGCTCTACCCAATGTTCCGCTACATCATAATGCTTATGAGAAAATGACTTCATTTTACATGCTGCAAAATATTTCAATGTTTTATACGGATCAATAAATTCCATACCGGATTTTTTATATGTATTTTGATCGTTATTTTCCTTTTCCCCACATTCTATCAATTCTTTATACACTTTATAAAGAAAAGAGCTCTCCTTATTTTCTTCTTCAAAACACAATTTGTTGAGTTCTCCAATATACTTTCCAAGCTCTTTTTTCTCTGTATCGCTAATATCCTCACAATACATGGAAACAGCAGCGTCCCATATATTTTCATTATAGGACTGCATAAAGGCTTTCAACTTTTCCTCTTTAGTATCATATTTATTGACTGTATATATAATCTCCATCAATTCTTTTTTATTACTTTTATCTGTTTCACATATATGTCTTAAATTAAGACGATGTTTTCGATATTCAAAGAAACGATAATAACGAATCCAACGATCACGGAATTTACTCCAGTTCTGTATACGCTTTCTGAATTCTCCAATTGCCTCTGGATTCTGTTCTTCCTCAGGCGCTTCCTGCAATTTTGTAATCTCTCCCTTCGCCTGTTCCAGCCTTTGATCCAACTCTTTAATTTTCTTCTGAATTTCATCTGAAAGCGCCTTCAATCTCCCTTCCAGTATAACATCTTCCTCATCCGAATACATTTTAAATATCTCATTTCCAGCCTGAGATGCCTCCCGGCTGACGCATTTTAAATAAATCTCACTTTCATCGAGTTGATCTAACCGTATAAAGCTGCTCTTACTCACAGCCTTATTTTTATCCACACCATGAACATGGATACCATAAAGCCCTGCAGCTCTCATAGCAGACGCAGGCTTTGGAAGTAAAGACCTGTTATCTTTCTTCAAAAGCCTTTTTTCTAGTTTTTCTATTTCATCATTAATATTATTGAGTTGCTCCCCAAAGCTATCTTCAAGAATATCATTTGTAAAAATCACAGAATCATCTACGTAAAAATAACTAACCCCCTTAAACTTTTCCTGAAAAATTCCCGATATCGGTATCATGCAAATGTTTCCGAAAAAATAAGATTGTGGAAGGCCCTGAGGAATTCCACGCACAAAATTTTCTTCAATTACAGGCTCACATGATTCCTTATTTACCTTATGATACTCTTTCTTCATTTTATTAGAAAGATTCGTTTTCAGCTTACAAAATAAAAGTTTTATTAAAATCCTTTTCAGTAATTCTGTATCAGGTCTTTCCATATTTACAGGAAGTCTTTCCACAATTAATTGATAAACCAGCATCGGATCAATCGTCGGGAAAAAATTTTCCAAGTCAAGCGACACCTCATATTTATATTCTAAAGAAGCATTATATTTTTTCAATGCTTCATTTGCATTTTGTGTATATGCCTGATATTGTTGCTTCCAAGGTTTAAACAAAAACTCCGGATTTAAGGACACTCTGTTTCCATAAAAATTTCCTGGCAATAACCGACTTACATTTGAAAGATAAAGTTTTTTCTCAACATCCGCTATCTCATATACCAATAAATGAAGCATTGCCACAATTGCGATCTGACTGATAATGTCCGTTGTATGAAGTGGTCTATATGTAACCTTCTCTTTATCATCCAGCTTCTTAGGTCGAAAGTAAACATAAGCTTCTATAAAACAGTCGTCTTTATCAATCAGATCTGTAATCTTATCTCTGACATTTTTAATTATTTCCTTAATATAGATTTCATCATACTTATCCTGTAATCGATAATACTTTTCCTTATCATTTTCTGTTAAAAGTTCAAAATCAAATATGTATGAACGCAACGAATAAATGGCATGATAAATATTCTGGTCTGACAGCAAAAACGTTCTGTATCTCCCATCGTATTTCACTTTTCTCTTTTGTGTCTTTTCCATTCTATTTTTTTATTCCCCCACTCTTTCTATTTTTCGAAGACGTCTTAAAATCGAGAAATTCTTTTAAATTTTTCAATTCTTTTAGTTCTTCACTTTCAATGATTCCTGCTTTACTGTGGTACATAAAACGCTTTGTCTCGCAGAGGGCACTGCATTCAATCAATAGTTTTTCATCACATACCGTGTTTTCATCAGAAAAGGAATATACTTTATTGATTGGAACTATCCTTTCCTCCTCCTCATCCCATTTACTCTCCTGCTGCCAATAACGATCTATGATTAATGACACACCTGAGTAGCAGGACGATAGCTGAAATAACCGTTTTACTAATTTATATTTTTTATAAAAACATTCCAAAAAATGCAAAAATTCCATACTGTAATGTGGTAAATAAGTGGAATTATAATAAAAATCCTTATTTGTTTCACTGAGAAAAGATGAAAAAGCTTTAATTTCTTTTTCGAATTCTTCCTTTAATCTCTTCTCTTTAACCAACCGCTCACCCAACTCCATATAATTTTCCCACTGTTTTTCGATATCTGTCAAAATTCATCGCCTCCATACCAGATATTTGAAAACTGTATTTTCAAATATTGATGTAATTTTTCTTTCCAACCTATATATTCTTCGTAGTCCTGCTCTTTATCTTTTTTATGCATCATTTCTAACAAATGAGCTACAGACTCTTTTCCATCATATATCTGCTGCCATATTATTGTTTCTGATTCTAAAATACTCTTACGATAATCCGGAAATTCTACCGCCTTCAGTCGATATTTCCCCAACGGAGGTCTTTTATTTAAATCCTTTATTCTTCTGGTTTCAGAAACAGTAAGCGGCATCTCTGTTATCTCAATGTTAAGAAATGGAGGCAAGAGTATTTCTCTTTCATCCCAATGTTTATACTCCCTTCTTGATAATATCTTTTCATAGTCAATAAAAGGAACATTTTGGGCAAGTTCCATTTCTATCAGGACAATATTACTTTTCTGAGCAAACGTCGTATCAAATCCACTCTTTGAGCAGGAAAAAAACGATAGGGTAAAGCCGTTTTTATAATATGTAATCGATGAAGCACGTTCTATCCGCCGTCCAACTGCACTGCTGTCAAAATCTGCATTTTTTTCCTTCATCAGAGTAAAAATATCCGTATAAATCTGAACTGTTTCGTCTATTCTTCTAATGAACTCCGTATTCAAGAGATGGTCTTCTATCCAAATACGTTCTTGTTCATTCTTGATACCTTCAAAAAGAAGTGCATTTAACGTCCTATAGGCATTTTTGTCTCCGAACATAGCGTCTTGAGATTCTCTACCCATGTAACCGTTACTGCACCGTTCCCGGGTATCGCCTCCATAAAACCGGAGAGCATCAATTTTTCTAATCAGGAGCTGCTGACTCTCCTGTTCCAATGGTTTTTCCATATTCTGTTTCTTCCTCTATTATCTCACATCAAAATTTTGTTTATGATATTATCTAAAATGAAAATATCTTAATTAATGAACTCCATCATAGGATATTCTTATTATATTTTATTTTGAATTCTAATGTAAGTTTAGTTGTTGACTATAGACCATGTTCTACCAAATAATTCGTATACCCTTTCATTGAAAATCATTTCTCCAGAATAGTAGTTATCACTTAATGTCCCTATCATTCTTCACGAACTTCATCACTTCCAACTCTTTTTCATCAAGATAAATTTTCGCCACTTCTACATCAGAGAACTTTATACATTTGCCGCTCCATGTAGTCAGCCCCATATTATTTTTATCCGCATCTGCCCTTTGGTAAATCACCTCTGCCGCTGTATGCTTATGTGCTGCCCAATGCATCTTGTTTTGAACCTGTTTAAAAAACTGCACGGAACTCTCCGCCTTCGGATTGTAGTCAATACTGGTCGCATAGATTTCCAGCACTTTTCTCCAAAACACTTTTTCTGAAGACCTTATATCCCGGATACGTGCCAGCAACTCATCAAAATAATTTTCCTCCACCAAGATTCTTTAATCGTTCATCATCCAGCGCAAATCCTTTTTTCATATATTCTTTCAGAATATTTGTGGCCCAAATCCTAAATTGTGTTCCTCGCAAAGATTTTACGCGATAGCCAACAGAAATAATAACGTCAAGATTATAAAAATCCACATGATATCTTTTCCCGTCGGAACCAGTTGTTGCAAAATTTGCAACAACTGAATTTCGGCTTAACTCGCCTTCTAAAAAAATTTTTTTATATGTCTGGATATCGTGGATTTATTTCTTTGAAATAGATCAGCTATCTGATCTAACGATAACCAAACAGTATCATTATCAAATGTAACTTCAACTTTGGTAACTCCATCCTCTGTTGTGTACATCAATATATTAGATTTTTCCACTTTCTCTTCCCCCGCCAAAAGATCTCCGAAACAAATTCGATAATTATATTATTCTTTAAGTTTCCATATCCATTTCACTATATTTTACCATACTCCCCTCACCATTACCATCTGAAAGATTCCTTCATGTCCGTTTATTTTCACCTCTGCAACATAACATTCTCATTTACCTATTATTCGAACTCACATATCTGATATCCCTCTTTTTCAGCATAACAAATTATTAACTGCTTCTCATAAACATCTATTCTCTTCACTCTATCTTTTACGACATTTTCACCATATTCCCCATTACACACAACTTCTCCCAACATATTTCTTACATATTGATCGTTCAAGGTAGGTGAATTTTTACACTCCACCTTTCCTTTTTCCAGCCTTGTACCGCATCTCCACACAATCTTTCCACGCTCCGTTCTACGCCTGAATCCTACCCCACAATCCCCACATACCAATAAATTACTAAGCAAATATTTGCTGCTATAACGGTTACCACTGCTAATCTGATTGCCATCAGCTGTTCTGAGTAGTCTGGCTCTATTAAGCATTTCCTCCTGCACCTTATCAAATATCTCTGGAGAAATAATGGCCGGATGACTTCCTTTCACATAATATCTGGTACGCTGTCCTACATTTTTCTTTCGTACACCCTCCAAATAATCCTCGGTAAATGTTTTCTGAAGCATCATATCTCCCTTATACTTTTCATTCTTCAACATCTGCTGGATTACATTTGCACTCCATACTTTTTTTCCTGTTACCGTTTTTATACCACTTTCCTCCAAGTGTTTTTTTATCTGCGAAAACGTATAGCCCTTTAAATATAACTCAAAAATCAATTCTACTATTTTGGCCTGCTCCGGAACGATTACCAACTCTCCTACCACACATCGATACCCCATAAAATGTTTGTAACTGCTAAATAATCCTTCCTCAAATTTTCTTTTAATCCCCTACTGAATATTCTCACTCAAGTTTCTGCTTTCTTCCTGCCCCATTGCTCCTGACAAGGTTATTGCCGCTTCTGCATCCGGATCAAATGAATTCACATTTTCAATTTCAAAATACATCTGTATACCCCTTTCTTTTAAATATCTCACAATCTGCAATAGTTCTACCGTATTCCTGGATATTCGTTTTGCTGATTTAGTGATTATGTAATCGATTTTCCCCTCTGTAGCACTTTCTAACATATGTTTTAATCCGTTACGGCCCTTTTTCCCTAATCCACTTCTTCCACAATCCCAGAATACTCCTGAAAATACCCAACCTGGATGATCTGATATCTGTTCTGTATATGACATAATTTGATGAGCCAAACTGGCTAACTGCGTCTCTTTCTTAGTGCTGACGCGGCAATATGCCGCCACACGCAGCGGTTCCATATTCTCTTTTTTCACAGGTATATAATATATCTTTTTCAAAACACATCACCTCGTTTCATCAATAAGGAAAAGGCGCGAAAGCCAAAAGCCTTCACGCCTCACCACACGACAACTATACAATCTCACCTAATCATCATTTAACACTCTTTTGCAACAGGACAATACTTTCAACATGCCCACTCATAGGAAACATATCCACACAACTTACTCTCTCCACCCAATACCCTCTCTCCTCCAAATACTTCACATCCCGGGCCAGCGTAGCCGAATCGCAGCTCACATAAACCACTTTCTTCGGCCCCATCATTACAATCGTATCCAGGCAGACCGGGTCGCACCCTTTCCTGGGCGGATCCACGACAATCACATCGGCATAAACCTTATCCTTTTCATACTGTTTGGGCAGCACTTCCTCGGCCTTCCCCACAAAAAACTCTACATTTTCTATACCATTGAGCCGCGCATTTTCCCTGGCGTCTTCAATAGCCTGCGGAACAATCTCAACGCCATAGACCTTTTTCGCTTTCTGTGACAAAAACAGCGAAATTGTGCCAATCCCGCAATACAAATCCCACACCGTCTCTTCCCCAGTCAATCCGGCATACTCAAGAGCAGTGCCATAGAGCCTCTCCGTCTGCACCGGATTCACCTGATAAAACGACAACGGAGAAATTCTGTACTTCACATTCCCAATATAATCCGTAATATAACCCGGCCCGTACAGATTCACCACTTCACGTCCCAAAATCACATTCGTCTTCTCCATATTCACATTATAAGAAATACTGGTCATCCCTGGGATTTCCAGCAATCTTTCCACAAAGCCTTCGGAATACGGTAATTTTCTTCCATTCACAACAAAGCATACCATCAGTTCCCCGGTCTTAAATCCTTTGCGGATTAAAACATGGCGAATCAGCCCGGTATGACTCTCTTCCTGATACGGCTTAATTCCATATTGGGTCATAATCTGCTTAACAGCCGCCAGAATCTCCCGGTTCTCCTGAATGCCAAGCAGGCAGTCGTCATTCTCAATAATGCAATGGGTTCTTCCGGCATAAAAACCGGCGATTACCTCGTTCTCCTTATTCATCCCATATCAGGGGACAACTTTTAATACAATATCAGCGGATACAAAAGCAGCGGATAAGCACAAGGTAAGGTGTGCATATCCGCTGCTTTCTTCTTTTTTATCAATATACTGTGCCTTTATGCCTCGAAAATGCACACCCCTTAAAGGTTCGGATACCAGCGGAGCAGATCGCCGCGTCCCTCTGCCTCCAAGGTTTCAACCGCATATTTCAGCCATTCCTCTGGCGTTGGAATTTCCCCGGCGCATGGTATCTTCTCCCATTGCGCCCGCTTCTCCGGGTCTGGATCATTCATACCTTTTTTAATGCGGGCCGAGATAATTGCCCGCATTTCTTCAACCGTGATATTCCTCTCACGGGCCAGTCTTTCAAATAAGTGTTCTTCCATGTTGGTGCCTCCTGATTATATGAATAGTATCCCCGCCTGCTGCTATGCTATCAGTATGCCCTTTGTGGGAAATGATATGTCTACCGATTGTGACTATTATATCACCATTTTGGGCCTTAGAATAGATACAGATGGGCAGGTGGATATATGAATACACAAAAACGCATAAAGCAACTGATGGAGGAGCGCGGCTGGACAGATTACCGGCTGGCAAAGGAAGCCAATCTCTCCCATTCCACAGTCACAAATATGTTTAACAGAAATAATGCGCCGACGCTTCCGACCTTGGAGGCGGTATGCAGGGCGTTTGGTATAACTTTATCGCAATTCTTCTCCGAGGGGAATGATCCGGCGCAATTAACCGAAGAACAGAGCGTACTGTTCTCAAAATGGAGTACCTTGACCGAGGAGCAGAAAAATCTGCTACTTGCCCTCATAGATACCATGTAAAACGACGAAAGCCCGCAGGCCAAAACCTGCGGGCGACTTTTTCATTATGCAGCTTTCCATATTTCAGCGGGTATCTCAACCTCTTGTCCGTCGCGGAAGGTAAACACCAGCCGCATATCCTCATATACCGTCACAAAATCCACTGTGGAATACCAAAGTTCCTCGTCAAATTCTGTTACCAGCTCGGCGCTGCTTTCCAGCCTTTCGAGGAACATGGCAATTTTCGTGCGCTTGGCGTTGCGCTCCAAACGAAGCTCGCCTATTTCTGCCAGCCGCTTTCTTGCCGCCTCGTACCTGTCGCAGTATCCGGTATACTTCCGCTCATATTCCCCCTGATCCATAGCCTTCTGCGCATTGTCCGCAATAATCTTACGGATCAGGCCCATAGCAACCTCGCTTTCATTTTCAAGCTGCTCCTGCTCGGTATCAAGATCGCGAGTATCGGTCAAAGCCTCCATGACTTCCTGATATGCCTCTATGATTTCCGCCCGACTGCCAAGTATCTGATTGAAAGCGGCCAGAAAAGCGGTTTTGATTTCTGCCTCGGTAAGATGGGGCGTTTTGCAATGCTGGCCCCGGTGCTTCTCGTTGCACTGCCATACCAGAGCGCGGTGCGGGGTGTTCGAGTGCCATACCTTACTGCCGTAAATGCCGCCGCACTCGCCGCAGGTCAGTTTCCCGGAAAAGGGATGCAGGCAGCTCGTAAACCTGCCGTCTTCCTTGCGGCGCTTCAATTCATACTGCACAAGGTCAAATTTCTCCGGCTCGATAATGGCCGGGTGGCTGTTCTCTACATAATACTGCGGCACTTCGCCCTCGTTGACCTTGCTTTTCTTAGTGAGAAAATCCACAGTGAATTTCTTCTGCAGAAGCGCGTCCCCTTTGTATTTCTCGTTGGTGAGAATACTTTCCACTACCTTGCTCCGCCAGATTTTCTTCCCTCCCGGCGTAATGATACCTTCGTCGGTCAGATATGCCGCTATGGCCGAGGGTGATTTGCCATAGAGGAACAGGCGGTAAATGAGCCTTATAGTAGTGGCCTCCTCCTCGACGATTTCCGGCAGATTGTCTGCGCCTTTTCGGTATCCGAGAAACCGACCGTATGGAATACTTACCTTGCCATCCGCAAACCGCTTACGCTGGCCCCATGTCACATTCTCTGAGATGGAGCGGCTTTCTTCCTGCGCCAGCGAGGACATAATGGTGATAAGCAGCTCGCCTTTTCCGTCAAGGGTTCGGATATTCTCTTTCTCAAAGAAAACCTCAATCCCTTTTTCTTTGAGCTTCCGTACTGTGGTTAAGGTATCCACCGTATTACGGGCAAAGCGGCTGATTGATTTTGTAATGATAAGGTCAATCTTCCCGGCCAGAGCGTCCGCCACCATGCGGTTAAAGCCTTCGCGCTTTTTGGTATTCGTTGCGGAAATGCCCTCGTCCGTATACATATCAACAAACTCCCAATCTTCCTTTGACTGGATATATCGGGTGTAATAATCCACCTGCGCCTCATAGCTGGTAATCTGTTCTTCGAGGTTTGTGGATACACGGGCATAGGCCGCCACCCGCAGCTTCTGTACCTGCGCACCCGAAGGGCTTAGCGGTATGCTGTTTTTCTTGGCCGGAATGACCGTAACTTTTGCTGCTACTGCTGGCATGATTTTGACCTCCTCCCATAGCGGCGGTCTGCGTTCTCCCATGGCCGCTCTATGATATGCCCGTCATAGAAAATGAAGGCAAGTATGCGGTTCTCCCACACCTGTATCTCCTTTACCTTTTCCTGAAAAATATCACCGTCAAACTCCGGCAGGCCCAAAACCTCAGCGGCAATGGCCTCCAATTTCTGCTCCTGTATAATCTTGGCGTCACAATGGGCCTTTCCCTTTCGGTTATAGGTACAGCAGAGCCACGCATAGACCTCTTTGCCCCGTAGGCGGTGAACATACCGAGCGCCACATTTCCCGCATACAATACGGTGGGAAAACGGATACTTCCCAAGCGGGCCTTCCTCTTTCCGCCGCGCATATTCCGCCAAGACCTTCTCATAGGTTTCCCGGTCAAGGATAGCCTCGTGGCTGTTCTCTACATAAAATTGTGGCCTCTCGCCGTCATTCTTCCGGTTATTCTTTGCAATCGGATCATCCACGAAGGTTTTCTGTAAAACCATGTCCCCGGCAATTTTCTCATTGCAGAGCAACTTTATGATATGATAACCAGTAAGCGCCGCGCCCCGCGTCCCAACGGCCCCGGCCTTGGCAAAGGCCCGCTCAATTTCAATCGGTCTGGCCCCCTGCAGATACATAGCGGCGGCCATGCGCAGAAGCTCCGCTTCCTCCGGTACAATCACCAGCCTGTTGTTTTCCTGCCGGTATCCATACATCTCAACGCTCCACGCAAGCCCCTGCCGGAAATTGGACTGAACGTGCCAGCGGATATTCTCGGATACAGAGCGGGCCTCCTCCTCCGCATAAGCAGCGAGGAGGGTAAGCAGAAACTCCCCGTCCTCGCCGAGTGTGTGGATATTCTGTTCTTCAAAATACACGTCCACGCCGATCAGCCGCAATTCCCGGACAGTCTGCAAGGTCGTGACGGTATTGCGGGCAAAACGGGAAATTGACTTGGTGATAATCAGGTCTATGTCCCCGGCCCGGCAGTCTGCCAGCAGCTTTTGAAATTGCCCACGGGTATCCTTTGTGCCGGACAGAGCTTCGTCCGCATACACACCAGCGTATTCCCAGCCGGGCGTTTTTTGTATCAATGCGCTGTAATAGCTTACCTGCGCAGATAATGAGTGGAGCATGGCATCCTTGCCGCAGGATACCCGCGCATAAGCGGCCACGCGCTTCTGCTTGGGAACCTGCTGTACTGCCGCCATGTTCACTTTTTTAATTGTGCGTTGCATATTACGCCCTCCTTTCAGGACACTGATGTTATAGGAAGCCACCCGAAAAAGAAAGGCTTTTCAAAATAAAAAGCCGCCTAAAACCGGCTTAAATTTTTCTTTTAATCGGGCCTCAATGCGTACCAGATCAGCGTCATTTATCACACCCTGCCGGAGCATGGAACGGGCCACGGCAAGGGCCGCCTGATACTTTTTCTCCCGTTCAAACTGTTCCTTTGTCATGGCCGCCTCCTTCCCCGAACCGCGCCGCGATATAACAGGCATGGGAACAATATTTCCTCTTTTGGTTTCCATAGCTCTTAAACTCCTCCCCGCAATGGGCGCAGGTCATAAGATAAAATGCTTTTCTATCCACAAGCTCCGGGTGGGTCTTCCACCATGCCCGGCGGCAGGCTTCAGAGCAGAATTTTCTTCCTTTCCGTCCTGGTAATTCCGCAAGGGACTGGCCGCAATGGCGGCAGGCCGTAACCGCCTCCTTAGCAGCTACACCCGTTAAATGATTGCGGCGGCAGAAGCTCTTGACCGTATTTTCGGAAAGCCCCAGCCGTGCGGCAATCGCGCCATAGCCGAGCCCCTCCATACGGAAGAAACGGATTTTTTCTTTTTCAGCGCCAGTCATGGTGTTATCGCCTCCTTTGAAAAAAGCGGCCCCGAAGGGCCGCACAAATTTACTTAGCCGGGATTTTCAAAACCTGCCCGGCATAGATCACGTCCGAGGTCAGGCCGTTCAATTTCTTGATTTCCGTATAGCGGAGGCCGCTTCCCAGCTTACGGGAGGCAATTCCCCACAAAGTATCATCCTTTTGGACGGTATAGGTAGTGGCTGCCGCCGTACCTGTATAAACCACCTTGCCATTCTCGTCAAAGACCGAGTATCCGGCGTTTTCGTCCGCGCACCGTTTGGCATTATCCAGTACGGCAAACGCGCCCTTTTGGGAGGCGGCGTCGGCCCAGCTCTTGCGTACCCGGTACAGTCCGCTTTGGGTGGAGGTTGTCGGGTAGACCTGCTGGCCGGTGCTGTTAAAGACCGCATAGCCGGGATTTTTGTCCGTCAGCGCCTTGGCGTTCTCCAACACTGCAAATGCGCCAAGCTGGGAAGCGGCGTCGGCCCACGATTTCCTTACCCGGTACAGATTGTCGGCATTGCCGGAGGCCCCGACGATCTTTTCCAGAATGGCGAGGATTTTCGCCCCGTATCCGGCACCGGCGGCCCAGCCCTTGCCCTGCGGATTTTCCTGAATCCCCAGCCATTCCACATAAGGCGCACAGCCGCGCGTTACATAGGAAAAGCGCGGATCAACACAGGCGTTTGCCAGCTCGTCCGTGGAGGCATAGGCTTTGAGGTGTTGCACCTGCGCCCGGATACCGAGCTGGGGCGTGTCAAAAGAATTGCCCTTCATGCCATTACTCGTGACGCCCATACCGCAGAAATTATTCTGGTCGAGCGTTACGGCAGAACCGGAAAAGCCGAAGTTCCCGGTTTCCAGACAGGATTGCGCAAAGGCAATGTCCCCGCGCACACCCTCGGCCTTGCCTTCGGAAAGGTATAACGGGATCATATCAAGGACAGCCTGCGGCACAGAAGGATTAGCCGCTTTGATATAAGCCTGCATCTGCTCTTTTGTCGCAATGGCCGTCCCCATAATCTTTGTGTAACTGCCGGTATCCTCCGCATTGCCGGAACCTGCCATAGCCGCCTTTACTGCCTGCCGGAAGCCGTCCATGGTGTAGCCCATGTTAAGCTGGCTCCATAAATGCTCCGGGTCGCCATGGTTGGAGGCAATCCCCCGGCTGTGGCCCTCCCGGTGGCTAACGATCACGCCGTCCGCCGTAGGGTTCAGGCCGTACTCCTTACAGAGATAGGCAAACAGCTCCACCGCCGCCTCATACGTCCGTTTTGCCACGGCCCGCGCCGTCGCCAGATCAGAACAAGTAAAAGACGAGCCGCCCGTATATTTGATACAGGCAGGCTCGCACATTTCCACGCCAATATGAGTGTCATTTCCGCTCCCTTTACTGCCGGAGCCGCAATGCCAACCCCGGTGGTTCCAAGGGAGCGTCTGATGGATAGCCGCGTCGTTCCCGTCGATAAAGGCGTGGACGCAGGCCCGGTCATAGCTGGCACTGTTCCAGCTATTGATAAAGACAGACGCCTTCGGCTGCGGGCAGCCCACAGAATGGAGCATAAGCCCTTTTACTGTAATTTTCCTCCCCGCCGTATAGCAGGGATTCCGGGTTAAAATAGACTGGATCAATTTCATTTTGTACTATCCTCCTTATCATGGAGCTGCGCCAGAACGTCCTTCAATTTCTGCGGAATCGGCAGGCCCATGCGGGCGGAATTTTCCAGCAGGCTCACGCCCTCGTTGGAAATGTAAAAGAAGATCACCGCCGTTCGCAGAGCGTCCCCGCTGCCGATAATCTGGCTGTCGATCACATGGCCCACACCGACCATAATGAAGATCAGCACCTTTCGGAAAATGCCCTTAAATCCTACCTCGCTGGATAAGCTCTTATCCACAACGGCGCACATTACGCCGGTCAGATAGTCAATCACCACAAAAGCGATCAGGGCATAGAAAAAGCCGTCCAGTTCCCCGAAGAACCAGCCCAGCCCTCCACCAATGGCGGCCAAAGCCACCTGCATCCAGTTCCATACATTCTTCATGTTCCAAATCCTCCTTAAATTTTGATATTGAAAAAGGACGCACAAGGCGTCCTCATTTCCGGGTATTAAGTTATCTGTTTCGGCAAAGCCTCCCACAGCCGCATATCTTCCTGCCCCAAAGACCAGATTGCAATTCCCCGCAACTTCCAGCGGTAAGCCGCCTCGTTGGCCCAATAGACCAGCGAATCCACGTCCTGATAATACAGGATAGAAAAACCGTCCGCGTCCCCAAGGAACAGCCGGGCCGTCCATAAATTGATGTCCTGCGGGATAATCTTCACCGGGTAATCGCCGCCGCAGGCCAGCGCCATGGTGTGGGAATGAAAAAAGTCATAATCAAGGGAAATATCCTCGCTCCGGGTGGCCGTTTCCTCCACGTCGGAATTTACCATAAACACCTGAAATTCCTCGTCCCATGAAACGCCGGAGCGGGCAACGCGGCCAAAGCTGGTGCGCCGTCCGTCCGGGTATTCCACCATAAAGCACTCATACGGCTCATAGGCCCAAGCGTCCCCGGCCCGCAGCAGGTCGCAGACAATGGCATTGTCCGCCTGTATCCCCGCATAGCCGCTGGTGGCGCTCACCGTTGCCGTAAAGCGCAGCGTATAACTGGAACCGGAGTATACCCGGACGCGGTTCCCACGCTTGCGCATCTCAATGGTGTATAATGTCGGGGCGCTATGGATCGCGCTGGCCGGGGTCTTGGAAAAGGCTGCTGCATAGCTTCCAAGGAGAGAGGAGCCTTGGTACAGCTCCACCCGCTGGGTATCGAAGTTTAAGCAGCAGAACAGATTTCCGAGGAATATCCCGGCCCGCCCGCCGCCATTTTGCGGAAAGCCCACCCGCGCCCGGATATGCAGGTCAGAAAAGCCCTCATATTTCCACGCCAGCTTTCCGGAGCCTTCCAGCAGGGAATAGGGGCGGCTTTCAAAATAGCCCTCCCGCCATACCGACCACTTCCCGGAAAGCGTCGTCCAGAAGCTCTCCGGCAGCGGATTTTCGTCCCGGAAGTCCTCATACCATACAAGGGCAGAATCAGGCTTGCGCCGCAGCATTTCACAGGTCAGCTTGAAGCCCTTATCCGGCGTGGCCGGGTTCCCATCCACGTCCAGAAACTGCCTCGGCGAAAGCATAAAGGACACCTCCCCGACGCTGGGAGCCTCTGAAAAGCTGCTGCATACCCGGAAGCCGTAAAACTGAACGCCGGGAACACCGCCGTTAATCGTCAGGGTATGCGTCCCCGCCGAGAGGTTCATGCGCCCAAAGGAAAGCCAGCAGGTTCGCCGCCAATATGGCCACCATAAGCGGCTCTCCGAGAAGGTCTTAGCGCTTCCATCCACCGTTACCCGCAGGGCGTTCTTATCCCAAAAGGGAAAGCAAAGCCGCACCGCTATATCATAGCTGCCTGCACTGGCAATGGAAAAGCGGAACACCGCCGAGCTTCCTTCCCCAAGCACCGTCATATAATCAGAAACGGATACCACACCAGAATAGGAATCCGGTGTGCCGCCGCCCCGGTCAAGATAGACCGTGCCAAAGGAAGCCTTCTGCTCCTTGCCGTAGGCGGTCAGATAATGCCTGCGGTTATAGGTTCCCGACAGCAGCGGATATTCATAACTTACTGCGTCCTGTCCTTCCATGTAGTCGTATACCTGCGGGAGCGCCCACGGCACCTTGTCGTAATCATCCCAATATGCCACGATAGGGATGAAAGGCTGGGGCGGCTTGTCGTCGGTAAAATTGTAGCCGCCGGTCATCCAGAGCTTGGCGGCATAGTAGGTGTTAGAAGTTCCCCGGTAGGTCTTGCCAAGGTTCTCCGGGGTATCATATATCTGCCAGTTCCAGCCATAGCCCGGCAGGCCCATGAACAGCTTCTCCGGGTTCATAGCCTGCGCCGCGTAATTATAGATGCCTTCCAGCCAGCTCCGGGGCGATACTGGGCCGGGCGCACTGCCAGCCCACGCCATCCCATAAGACATGATAGAAGCTGTGTCGCAGTATGCGTCGAGGTCGGCATATACGCACCAATTCTCCCCGCCGACGCTGCCCTGCACTCCGGTCATGCCCGGCAGGCAGATATTAACGAGCTTGGCGGGGTTATAGGCTTTGACCGTCCTGTAAATATCCCGGAACAGTGCGTTTGCTGCCGACCGGTTTTCATATCCGCCGCCGCGCTCCAAATCAATGTCTACCCCGGCGCACCATGGATACTTCCCCATGATCCGCACGATTTCCGATAAAAACTTATCTTTCGCCCCGCCCGTATTGTTGCGAAGGGCTGTAAAAATGCTGGCGGTGCCGTGGTTCATAATGGTCAGCAGCCACTCGATATGGGGCCACTTATTGATATAAGGTAGCATAGTGGAAATACTTGTGCCAGTTTCAGTTATGGCCCCGGAGGCATCCACCTCAAAGGTAAAAATCCCCACGGTATCCAGCCTGTCGCCATAATCCCGCAGAGCCTGATACATCCGGCTGTTTCCCATGAAGCTCCACACCATGCACCGCTTGCCTTTCAGATAGTCCCTCACAGCAGATCGCCTCCTTCCTGCATTTCCTGAAATTCAAGATAGAGCCTTGCAGACTTGTGCGCCTCCAATGTTACCGGGTGCTTGCTGTCCCCGGCGGCAGTGTACTGGAAAAATCCATGCTTGGCCGCAGGCTCCCCATTTTGCAGACATTCCCGCGAGGAGGCCAAAAGAGCCAGATCATCCCCGGCCCGTACCGCCTGCGGAAATACCGCTTTGTGTGCGCCCGCGCCAAGTGCAAGGGAAACACTGCCCGCCGCCATATCCTGCACCGGGTAAATATGGGCGTCCAGCCCTGCCGTTGTAGAGCCGAGATTAAACAGCACCACCGTTTCCGCCGAGCGCACCACGCCATTATAAAACCGGGGCGGAATAATGGCCCCGCTCTCCCGGTATTTTTCCAGCAGGGTTTCCGTATGGATCACATAACCGGTCAGCCTGTCGCCCTCCTGTACCATAAGGTCGGTGAAATAGATTGTTCCGGTACAGTCGGAAATCAAAGGCTTCACGGTAACGCTCACTACCCGCTGCTCCTTTTTTGTCAAAAGGGTTTCTGAAAACCGTGTAAACTTTGCCGCCATGCCTGCCCCCTAACCGTCCTGCGTCCATTGTATCTCGCTCACATGGCCCACCCAGCCGGTGGCAATGGAGCCGCCCTGCAGGAGCATATCCGTAACATATACTGTCCCGGTACAATCGGTGACGCAGAGCCGGACGGTAATGGAGCGCAGGCGTTCATATCCCTTCGGGGATAGGTCGGCGGCCATCTGCATAAAAAAAGCCATAGCCAGCTCCTTCCTATATTAAAAGAGGTCAATGAACCGCGTTTCCGTGGAACCGTCCTCATATTCAAAAACAACTTCAATCCCGACCTGTCCGTTTGGCCCTTTTTTCAAATCCTCCGAGGCAATCTGCGCAGAAAAGGTATAACTGCTGCGGCTGGCCGGGTAGACCGTCTGCGCAAGGCTCTTAGTCATGCCGGATACTCCCACAGCCTTAAAGCAGGCCGTACCGGAAACGCCGTTTGCCACGTCCACCTCAAAACCGGAATTGAGCCAGTAATTCATGCCGCTGTCGGCGCGGGAATTTCGCAGGTGGTTGAATGGTACAAGGTCTTTTACCTCCTGCCGGTCAATCACATCCGTAGAAGCCAGCATATCTGCTGCCTTATCCCATTGCGCCGAGGAATCCCCCAGCTCCCGCAGGGTCGTTGATAATTCCAGCACGGTTTTCCATGGCTCCTGCAGATTGTACTGGCGGCGCACCACGCGGGTTTTTACGGAAAGGTTCAAATCCTTATCATCCACCGTCACAATATCGCCCAAATCCCACGCCTCATGTTCATAGCCGGTCAGAGCCGACAAGTCCATAGCCGAGAGGACATAGGAAATCCGGGGCTTTGCATACTGCGCAAGGCGCATCTCTGCAAATTCCAGCATTTGATACGGGTTTGTGAAATTCGAGCAGTCCAGCGTGGAAATACGAACCTCGCTTGTATAGGAAAAATCCTCCACATATTCCCGCCCGTTATTGATAGAAGCAAAGGTCATTCCATCCTTGCCGTAGGCGTAGAGCCGGGTGACAAGGCTTCGGGTATCCACTACCCGCTGAATGGATTTCAGGTTTTTCCGATATGCGAACAACGCCCCGCTGTCCTTCCCGCCAAAGGTAAGCAGGTGGACGAGGCGGTTTGCACAGTCAAAAATCAGATCCCCGCCGTGGATATTCTGCGTGGCCCGGAGGATGGAAAGGGCGTTTTTCTCGCTGCACGTCCACGTCCTCTTTGTGGATACCGTAACCGTCCCCACCGCCCAGCCAGTGCCGGAAAGGGCATGTCGCATGGGAGCCTCCGCCGTATCCGCATTGAAGTCCGTTTCCGCTTTTTCTTCGGAAAAGGAAAGGTCATAAAAGGCGGCCTCCGCATATACCTGCGTCACGATCCGTCCGTCTGTGTCCTTGGTATCCGTCAGGGTTCGGATACGGTACACGTCATTTACAATCTGCACCTGTTTTTCATTATCCAGCGAGGCCCGTTTGGGATCATGGAAAGGCAGATAAAATTCCATGGTATCTGCGCCGTTTACCTCGCTGGTGACAACAATATCAAAGGCGTTCTCCAATACCGCCTCCCATGCGCCGTTTTTATCCAAGACCACAGGCCGGGCAAAGCCCAGCTTTTCATAGGGAGCCTTGGGAATATCGTGGAGCTGGATTTCCTGCACCTTTGGCGTCCGGGCCGGATCACTTGTTGTCAGGGTAATGCGGAACCGGATATACTGCCGGTTCGGGGACTGCAGCTCACCGCTGGCTCCTACTGCCTGCCAGCCAGACCATTCCTCCAAATCGTCGGAGGTTGAAGTTTCAATCAGATCAATAGCCGTCGTGCCTGCTGTATATTCACTGGCGACGGATACCCGTCCCGTCCCGGATAAAGCACAGGATACAGCTCCGGTAATGAGCTGGCCGCTGGCTGGATAATTCCCGCCGGAGCCTTTCCGCAGGGTAACGCTGCCCGGCTCCGATATGGCGTCCACATCTTCCTCCATATCCCCGCCGTTGGCCGAAAGAGAGGCTTTGAAATATTCCACCAAATCATCCGCTGTAAGGGCTGAATCCGTATCCAGAAACCAGTCGTCAAAGCCGCCCGCATAGTAATATTGATTTGCGTGCATCCCCATGATAAGGTCGGCCACGCAGGCGCGGTTCAGCTCTCCCGTCCATGTAAGCGGATCGGAAGCCCAAACCTGCCCGGTGCCTCTGTCACCTATCACATAGGCCGCCCGCTTATGATCCGGCTCTATAAGTGCCGCGATAAAATACCAGCCATTATTTACCAGAGAAAAAGGCGGCGTTACCGATTCGTCCAGTATCAGGGAGCCGGAGGCATTGTAGAGCATAAGTCTCGGCTTCCCCCGAATCAGCGACAGGTAAAAAATCGGCTGACCCGGCCCCTGCCTTGTGTTGAAAATCGGGCAGTAAGTATTTCCCACTGAGTAAGTAGTGGGGTTCATCCAGCCGCCTACAGCAATGCAGGCTCCAAGATTCTCAAAAATCGAACCGTCATTGACGGCCTGCAGATAGGTTTTCTCGCTGGTGGGGTTAGTGATATTCAGCCGGAAATATCGGCCCTTCTGTCCCTGCCGCATACTGGCGCTTGTACCGCTCCAATTTATGACGGTAAAATCCCGGCCCCGCCCGGAGGAATCTGCAAGGCGGTTATTGCTGTCCGGCGCAGCCTCATTGAAACGCCAGAGGCCGGAGGCCGCATGATCCGCCGGAAATTCCCCTGTGAAATCCTCCTGCTTTGTCAATATGCTTTTTACCGCCATAGCCTCACCTCCATCTACTCTTGGCCTGTATCCGAAGCTCCGAAAAGGAAGCCCCGCCCACCGTCTGTATCGCCACCGCGTTCATTCCCCGGCGGAGTATGGGAAAATTAAGCTCCTGCAGGCAGGGCAGGCCGTTCCTTATGGTGTTGCCCGCGCTGTCCGTCACCTTGGCTGTTACCATTCCGGTGTCGATCACCAAAATCTCACCCGCAGATAACGGCCCTGTGATCCGAAGCTCCTCGCCATTTGTGGTAATTGAAACATAACTTGAAGTCCCCGAAGGGATAGCCCCGCGCAGGAGATAGACCGGCTCGGAATCCATGTTCCCGGTTTCCCTCACGGCCTCATGTGTCCCCAAATCGGAAAGCACAAAGGCTTCATCATCCAGCGCATAGGCATAAGGATCAGGACAAAGGAACCGCAGGGAAAAAGCCCCCGCCGCCCTAAGCAGCCGTTCACAGTCCACCGCATCCGACAGCCGGGCCATAAAATACCGATCCGGCACATCATCCAGAACAAGCTGCTTGGTTCCCGCCGTCGGGTCGAGCCATGCGGCCACCCGGTCTAAAATCGCCACCATATCAGTGAAGGTTTTTTGCGGGTAGACATTGCAGCTTACATCCACATACCGCTCCCCGCTGTCTGTCCCGAAATCCGCGAGGCCCGCCTTACCAGGGACGGTTTCCGTATTGCTCCGGAGCGCAGGCGACACCTGCCAGCCGGTCAGGTGCGCCCGTATTTTCATTGATTGAGAAGATATTCCGTTGTAGGAAAAGCCCATAAGCACACCCTCCTTTATGCTGTGATAATGCGGCCCTGTGCGCGGGAACCGACCTGCATGAGATTATAAAGCTCCTGCGAGATTTTCCGTATATCGTCCTCGCTGCGCACAATCATCTGCTGAATGGTAATGAGCGAGCCAAAGCCAGAGGCCTGCGCCCCGGCAACGCCTGTCATGCCATCCGTTACGGAGCGGACGGAAGCGTCGGCATCCACATGGAAATCGGTGGGGATTGAAGTTTTCATTTCCTCTGCCAGATTTTCCATAACGCCGGAGATTCCCTCGCTCAACCCTTCTGCGGCTTTGATTGCCTCGCCGCTGTTATCCTCAATGGAACCGGCAAGGCCCTCCACCAGCATTTCACCAATCCACGCCATTTCCGTGGACGGGGAATGGATACCGAAAAAGCCCTTAATCTTTCCCATAAGGTCGGAACAGAATCCGCTGACTTTTCCCCATAGCCACGACAAGGCGTCACCGATCCCGTTCCAGATGCCTTTAATCAGGTTCAGTCCAATGCTCGCCATCTGCGACGCGCCGCTTGCAAAGCCCTTCACGATTGCCGCAATAATCTGCGGCACCGCCTTTACGATCTCCACAATAATCTTCGGGAGGTTCGTAATCAGCGCCACGAAAAGCTGGACGCCTGCCAGAATGATTTTATCTATATTCCCGACAATGGCATTAACAAGGGAAGTTACAATCTGCGGAATGGCTGCCACTACCGTCGTAATGATCTGCGGCAAATTCTGTATTAAGGAAATCAGCAGCTTCACGCCTGCGTCAATAATCTGCGGGATACTCCCAAGCACCGCCGTTACCAGCCCGTCAATGATCTGCGGGATTGCCGCCACAATGGCCGTGATAATTTCCGGCAAAGCCGAAATAAGGGAAGTTAAGAGCTGTATCCCTGCGTCGATAATCTGTGGAATCGCGCCGATCACAAAGTCTACAATCGCAGTAATAATGGAAGGCAGCGCCGCTACCAGAACGGGGATTGCGTCCAGAAGGCCCTGCGCCAGACCGGTAACAAGCTGTAAAGCCGCCTCCAATATCAACGGCAGGTTATCCGCCAGCGTCTGGACAATCGTAGTGATCGCCTGCACAATGGCGGGGATCAGTGTGGGAAGGGACTGGCCGATTCCCGTGGCAAGGGTAACAACAATCTGCGCCGCCGCTTCCACAAGTGCCGGGAGCGCAGAAACCACGCCGTTCAGCAAGGTCATAATAATAGAGGTCGCGGCCTCTACCAAAACATCCAGATTATCCATGAGGGCAGAACCGAGCGTCTGAACAATCTGCATCCCCATATCCACGATCTGCGGCAGGTAGTTCCCGACCATCAAAATGATTTCAGAAAGAGCCTGCCCGATTGCCTCGCCAATCTTCCCCCAATCTCCACCTGCTTCCCGCAGGTTGTTGGTGAAATTGCGGATCACCTCAATCGAATCGGACATTAAGGTCTGCTTGAAGTCCGCAAAGATAGAACCGACCTCAATCTGCATCCCTTCCATGGCGGATTCAAAGGAGCGGGTCGTACCGGCAAGCCCGGCCTCCATTGTCCCCGCCATATCCGCTGCGGCCCCAGCGCAGTCGTCGATCTGCGCCGAAAGCTCGTCAAACCGCCCCGTTGTGGATGCGAGCAGGGCATTGACCGCGTTTAGGTCGGTTTTATTGAAAATATTATTGATAGCGTTGGTGCGCTCGTCCTGCGACAAATCGCCAAGGCTGGCGTTCAAATCCGCCATGATCTCGTCAAGCTGGCGCATATTGCCCTCGGCGTCATAGACCGAAACGCCAAGGGAAGTAAGCTGCGCCGCCGCCTTATCCGTCGGGGCGGAAAGGGAAAGCATGACATTACGGAGCTTAGTTCCGCCCTCCGCGCCCTTGATACCATTGTCGGCCAATACGCCGAGGGAAGTATTTAAGGTGGTAAGCTCCTGCCCGGTAGAGGTAGCCGTACCGGCGCACACAAGAATAGCCTCGCCAAGCTGCTGGACGCTGGTGTTGGATTTCTGCGAGGTCTTTGCCATCTGGTCTATGAATGTATCCAGATCGTCCGTTTCCATCTGCAAGGCCGACATGGCGTCGGTCACAAGGTCGGAGGTAGTAGCCAGCTCCATGCCGCCCGCCGCCGCAAGGTTTAAGACCTTTGGCAGCGTTTCCACCGCCTTGTCTGCGTCGTATCCGGCAAGGGCAAGGTAATTGAGCGCCTCGCCTGCTTCCGAGGCAGAGTACCGGGTAGAAGCCCCGGCCTCCTTCGCCGCGTTGGTCAGCTTTTCGTATGCGTCGCTGCCGTTTGCAATCTCCTCCTGCGTGATCCCCATGGTAGCGGCCACCTGCAGCATGGAATCCTCAAACTCCGCATACACGTTCACACAATCGTTGATCTTTCCTGCCGCGCCCGCAACAGCGGCTCCAATAGCCACCACAGCAGCCGCAAGGACGACGCCGATCCCTTTTGCAATGGAGCCGAGCTTTTCAAAACGGCCTCCGGCATCATCCGCCGTATCCGCCGCGTCGTCCAGCTCGTCGGAAAAATCCTCGGTGGAATCCTCCGCGTCCTCCATCCCGTCCGACATTTCATCAATGGCCTTTTCGTTTTCGGAAAGCTCCCGCTCCATATTGTTCAGAGCAGCTTCCGCATTGTTGAGTTGAATCTGCCAGCTCTGCGTCCGCCTGTCATTTTCGCCGAAGGAGGAGGCCGCATTTTCAAGGGCAGACCGCAGGGTTTCAATCTTCTGTTTTTGCGTTTCTATCTCTTTGTTCAGGACAGTATTCCGCGCAGAAAGAGCCTCCACGGATTTATCCTGCTTATCAAACTGCGAGGCCACCAGCTTCATTTCCGAACCTAAGACCTTAAAAGACTGGTTGATCTCCGAAAGGGCTTTCTTAAATTCCTTCTCGCCCTCGACGCCGATTTTCAAGCCAAAATTGTCTGCCATGAGTACGCACCTCCTTCCCGGCAAAATTAAAAATTATCTTCAAATCCCGTAAGGGATAATGTCGTCAATTAACAGCTCCCGCTTCGGCTTTGCAAGGCCGGTAAACTGCTTATGGCACTCCCATAAATCCATGAGATAGCCAAAGGGCATGAGCCACGCCTCCTCCTCGGAGCGCCTGAGTGGAACCGTTGCATAATAAATCAGCCGGATAAACAACTCCTCGTCGCTTACCCGACCGGCACGTTTTTTGGGTCTGCCTCACTCTCAATATGGCGCTTGGTTCCCCGGTACATGGCCTCCATGATCGCGTCCTTATAGGTCGCAAGCTCCAACGGGGAAGTGAGAAGCTCCACCTCCTCCGCCGTAAGTAGGGGCTTCGGCTCCTCCCTATGGCGCAGGTTATAGACCAAAATGCTCTGGTTCGCCAAAAGCACGATAAGCCAGATGATTTCATCCAGCGCCATCTCAAAATTCTCGGATTTCATCAGCTTCGTGCCGAGGTTTTCAAGACCGCCATAGCGGCCTGCGATTTCCTTTGTGGCCCGCGTCGTCAAAAGGAGCTGGTACTCCTCGCCACCCACCGTGATATTTGCTGCCCGTTCCTGATTCTCCATCACTCATTGCCTCCTTCCGCCGCGTCATATTCCGGCTCATAAACCGCTTTATACCAGCCGGAAATAGTGCTGGCCTGTACGCCGTTGTCGTCCTCGTTGACCTCCGCTTTCCACGGATGCTCGTTTCTCCCGTCCACCTTATTGCGGCGCAGGATTGTGCCCTCAATGGTAGGCGTGGAGAAAGTAATGGAATCCCCCTTGGTCTGCAAGTTCGTTCCGGGAACCGCAAATTTTACCCGGTACAGCCAGAAATAGCGGTATGTCCCGTTTGATTTCCGGGCGCGGAAGCCCACCGCCACCGGCGCACCGTCATTTTCACTGGCGGAAATAAGGACGCCGTTTTTATCCGCCCTCGCCCCGGTCAGGGCTTCGGCAGAGGTCACGCCAATATCGTCCACGCCAAGGGACAGGGTGCCGCTCTTAAATTCCTTTACAATCTCCGCCGCGCCATCGTCGGCATATAAAGTCGCCTCGTTCAGCTCAATCGAAAGCTCGGCGGTCATAGCTTTTGCCAGCATGACCGGCAGGCCGTAAGTTTCGTCGCCGTTTTCATCCTCGGTAATCGGGGCGTAAAACAGCTTGTCAAGTCCAATCGTTGCCATGATCTAACCCTCCATTTCATAGTGCTTCGCCACATCTATGGCGTAATGATGATAGCCGGTGTCGTCCTCGTGACCGATATACCGGCGGTCAGTAATAGAAAAGTCCGCAGCCAGCAGGGCGCGGACAATCGCATTTTTCTGTTTGGTATAGCTGCCCTTTTTGAAGAAGGAAAGCCGGGCCTCCTGCACTTCATACTGCGGCAGGTTGTCGGCGTGATAGCCGAAACTGTCTGACAGGGGAGTAACCACCAGATATTCCTCTGGCGGTGTATCCTGAAAAACGCCAGTTTCTATGGGGATACCCAAAGGGGCCAGTGTATCGTTCAAATCTTCCAACAGACTCACAGCTTTTCCACCTCCTTCTCAAAGGCGGCTTTCATGGCCTCGATACAGGGCGCACGGGCCGCTGTTTTCGCCGGTTTGAGGAACGGCTTTGCAGGCTGCCCGCTTTTCCCGTATTCGAGGACGTTGGCAATCATGGCATTACTGCGCCCGTCCGAGCGCGGTTCCGCAAAACCAACCTTCACGTTGTAATCGCCGTCCCGGTCAATCTTTGCCGGGGAAACACCAAGGGCCGAAAGCAACGCGCCGGTAGAGCGGGATTGCTCTTTGGTATCGCGGCCAATGACCGCCTTCAAATTCGCCCGCACTTTTTCCTCCACGACCTCGCCGCCCGCTTCTAATACCTTGGGAATAATCTCGTCGGTCTTATCCCCCAGCCGGGAGAGCCGAAGCAGGAAATCCTCCGGCAGTTTGATCTGTACTTTAGCCATTCGCCGCCACCACCTTTTTCGCTAAAATCTCCACATACATCCCGCGCCCCTTTACATCCTCCACGCTGGTAATGTCATACCGGCAGCCTTCGCAGAGCAGAAACAGCTTTGTTGTGATCTGCAGGCCGGGAATGATACGGAACCGGAACAGGTCGGTTGCCTCCGAAAAGGCCGCCCGGTTGGCCCAGCGTTCGCTCCCATGCCGGGCCTCATGGTAGGCCCGAACCGAAGCCAGCACGGTATCCCTTGGCGCAGAAAAGCCCTCGCTGTCCTTTACATTCTCCCTTAAAAGTATCTGGATGGGCGTGCGCATTTTTCCAAAACTCATAGGCTACACCCTCCAATCCCGGTCAAGCTGTAACAATCGGTTCACCGTATTCCATACCTGCTCACTTGCGCCAACAAAATCACCAAAGAAGCCGCCTGTGCTGCCGTCCCGGCTTTCGTAGAAATGGGACGACAGCATGATAACGGCCTGCTCGGTGGTGGGCGGCATGGGATTGTCGGCATAATGGCCCGTGGGGATATGCTGGTAGCTCTCCGCATAGGAAACGGCGGCTGTAATGTAGCTTTGCAGCAGCGTGTCGTCCTCGTCATGGGAGAGAATCAGATTTGCTTTTACTTTTTTCAGTAATTCCTCCATACCGCCACCTCATTCCTTACGTTGCGGAAGTGCTTTTCTGCTGCAGCACCTTCACCGCCTCCGGCAGAATCAGCCTGCCATCCACGCGCTGGGTCGCAAGGAAGCCCACCTGCCCGGTCGGGGCAAACAACTCGCCAAGGCGGCGGAAAGAGCGGCCCTGCCTGTCGGCCACCCAATAATAGGAAAGGTCGCCAAACAGGACAGACTTTGCACCGGCTTCCAGCGCAGGCATGAAAGCAGAAGTATAGACTGGGCGGCCCATGAGGGTATCCGGGGTCGCGGCGGTAAGGGAAGGCTGCCACAGATACTGGCCATTGCTGTCTTTGAGCTTTCTAAGGGCCTTTACCGAAGCGTCGTTCATAAGGAACACCGCGCTTTTCCGGTAAGGCGCTTTCAAGGAATAGAACAGGTCAAAGATTTCATCCGCCGTAAATGCCGCAGCCGCCGCAGCGGTAACGCCAATCTCTGCGCCGCCTGTTGCCGCCAGCACACCCAGCGGCTTGCCGGTGCCATCCCCGGTAAAGAAGGCTTCCTCCTCCTTGTTCCCGATCCGGCGGGCAAATTCACGGGAAATGTAGGCTTCGAGGTCAAACACGCTGTCGTTAATCAGCTCCTCGGAAACCTTAATCATAGTGCCGAGCTTGTAAGCCCCAATGGATACCTGAGAAAAGCTGTCGTCGCTCTCCGGGATCGCGCCCTCCTCGTCTACCCAAGAGGCCGTCCCCTTGGAAGCCACCACCGGGATCTCCCGGTCGCCGGAGCTGGTCTGGATCACATGAGCCAGAGTACGGAAAATGTTCTGCTCCTCCAACGCCTCCACTAAGGTGCGCTCAAATTCATCCGGCACCAGATAGCCGCCCTCGGAATCCGTCCCGATCTGCAGGGCGTTCAAAATCTCATGTCCGGGCATTTTGCTCCTCATAGCGTTCCAGAAGGACTTCCGGTATTCCGCAGAAGCACGGCCCGCTTTCTCCTCTCCGGAAGGAGCGGCAGGCTTTCCGGTGATCGGCGTATTGACGGGCTTGGAAAGTTCCACGTCCAATGCCTGCTGGCGTTCCAGCCGGTCAATCTCCTTTCCCAGATTTACAACGTCGGCCTCCATCTTGTCATAGGTCGCCACATCCTCGGCGGACAAAAGGCCGTCGGCCCCGCGCTTGGAATCCAGAAAAGCCTTCGCGGCCTCCCACGCCTTCGCCCGTTTCTCCCTCAGTTCCAAAATCTTGTTCATAGTAGAATCCTCCTTAAAATTTCAATAAATTAAGCCGCTGATACAGCGGCTCGGCAGGTTGTTTCTGTTCTGTTTGCTTATGCGGCAATTTGTTCAGCAGGCTGTTCGTTACCGCCCGGCGCGAGAATGCGAAGCTCGCCGGTTTGGGCGCGGTATCTTCCTGCGCGGCAAATAGCAGGTCGTTGGCAAAGCCGAGTTCCACGGCTTTGTGTGCGGACAGCCATGTTTCCGCGTCCATGAGGTGTGAGAGCCGCGCCCTCGACAGCCCCGTTTTGATTTCATAGGCATTGATGATTGACTCCTTTACTTCATCCAGCATGGCAATCGCTTTCTTCATTTCCTCCGAATCGCCGATTGCCACAGTCAGCGGGTTATGCACCATCATTAAGGCTGTGGGTGCCATGAGGACAGTGGTTCCGGCCATGGCGATCACGCTGGCCGCGCTGGCGGCAATGCCGTCGATCTTCACCGTTACCGCGCCCCGGTAGTCCATGAGCATACTGTAAATCTGAGAAGCCGCGATACAGTCGCCGCCCGGCGAATTGATCCAGACGGTAATATCGCCCTCCCCGGAAAACAGCTCCGCCTTAAAGGCCGCTGGCGTTACATCATCGTCAAACCAGCTTTCCTCGGCAATGGTGCCGTTGAGATAAAGGGTGCGGCTCTCGTCCGAGTTCCGCACCCAGTTCCAGAATTTGTTCACTTGCTTTCCTCCGTTTCTTCTTTATTTTCCTGCGCTGTCTTTGCAAAGGCCCCGGCCTCCGTCAGCTTTGTCATGGAGCCGTTTACCAGATACAGGTCGCCGCCAAGCTCCGCCGGGATACGGTCAAGGTTTTCCAGTTCCCTTATATCGTTGGCGCTCATCCAGCCATTCTGCCGGGCCACCGCATAACCGTTCATGCGGCTTTCATAATCCCCGCGCAGAAGCCCCTCCACATTGAAGCGGATAAAATACTCCTTCTTCTCGCTGTCCGAAAACAAACGCCGCGCCATGCTCTGTTCCCAGCGCATAAGCCACGGCTCCAAGGTATACTTGACAAATTCAAGCGATTGCTGCTCAATGTTGGAAAAGCTGGATTTCTCCAAATCCCCGATCATGTGGGGCGGCACCCGGAAAATACGGGCAATCTCGTTGATCTGGAATTTCCTCGTTTCGAGGAATTGTGCCTGCTCCGGTGAAATTCCAATGGGCTGATATTTGAGGCCCTCCTCCAATACCGCGATCTGGTGGGAATTTGCGCTGCCACGGAACAGCTTGTTCCAGCTCTCCCGCACCTTATCCGGGTTTTTCAGTACGCCGGGATGTTCCAGCACACCGCCCGGAGCCGCGTCGTTGGCGAAAAACTTCGCCCCATATTCCTCCGTGGCAATCGCCAGCCCCACGGCATTTTTCGCCATAGCGAGCGGTGAATATCCAACAATCCCGTCATAGCCAAGGCCGGGGATATGAAGCACTTGATCCGGAGGCAGATATATCTGCCCGTTTTCGCTGTCCACCGGGGAATCGTCAGAGCCGCGCGTATAGAGGTAATAGAGCTGCCCCTTGCTGTCCCGGTCAACCGTCATTTTGGAAGGCATCAAGGGATACAGGCCAATGACCTCGCCCTTGCCGTTTCGGATAATCTGCGCGTAAGCATTGCCATATAGCAGCAGGTGTCCCATCAGCGTTTCCCGGAAATTGAACGAGGTCATTTCCGGGTTCGGTTCATCATGGAGCAGATGGTATAGCGGATGAGTGAGCGCCTTTTCTTTATTGCCGTTCTCCCCGTAGTGGTACACATGGAGGGGAAGCCCCGCCACCGCTTCGGAAAGGATACGGACGCAGGAATATACTGCGGTCATCTGCATGGCCGTCCGCTCATTCACCGGCTTTCCGCTGGTAGAGCTGCCAAAGAAAAAGGAAAAGCGGCTGCCTCCCAGCGCGTCCTTCGCCCGGCGCATATCCTCCGGTTTATCCCGCGCTGAAAACATCCGTGTAAAAATATTCATATCAGCAAAAGCCCCCTTTCATCGTAAATGGAAGCGCCGGTCATACCGCCACCCCGGACAGCCCGGTCAAGGGCCATAATGGCCGCCACCGCGCCGTCGATCTTCTCCGTGGATTTCTCTTTATCCGGCTTCAAATTGCCCGCCGGATCAGTGCGCACATGAATGTTGTCCATCATCCAGCGCAGTACCGGGTGGCCGCCATGGGCGAGCTGTTCATCCAGCGTTAGGCGCATAAGCTCCTTTGTGGGCGGCGACATATCCTTAAAGCCCTGCCCGAAGGGAACCACTGTAAAGCCAAGGCCCTCCAAGTTCTGCACCATCTGCGCCGCGCCCCAGCGGTCAAACGCGATTTCCAGAATGTTGTACTTTGTACCAAGCTCCTCAATGAAGGATTCGATAAAGCCATAATGCACCACATTCCCCTCGGTGGTTTTGAGATACCCCTGCTTCTCCCACACGTCATAGGGAACGTGATCACGACGCACCCGAAGCTCCATATTATCCTCCGGTATCCAGAAAAACGGAAGAATAGCGTACTTGTCGTCCGAATCCTCCGGCGGGAATACCAGCACAAAGGCCGTTATATCCGTTGTGGAGGAAAGGTCGAGGCCGCCATAACACCTCCGGCCCCGCAGAGCCTCCGCATTGACCGCAAAGGCGCATTTATCCCACTTTTCCATAGGCATCCACCGGACGGCCTGCTTTACCCACTGGCACAAACGAAGCTGCCGGAACAGGTTTTCCTCGGCGGGGTTCTGCCTCGCACTCTCACAGGCCGCTTCCAGCTTTTCCACATCCACCGTGATACCGAGGGACGGGTTAGCCTTGGCCCACACTTCATGGGAAGTCCAGTCGTCTGCCTCGTCTGCGCCGTAGATCACCGGATAGAAAGTCGGGTCAATCTTCCGTCCATCCAGAATATCCCGCGCTTTCTGGTGTACCTCATAGCAGATCGAGTTGGTATCATTGCCCGCCGTAGTAATGAGAAAATACAAGGGCTGCTTCCTTGCGTCGCCGGAGCCATGGGTCATAACATCATAAAGCTGGCGATTGGGCTGCGCATGAAGCTCGTCGAACACAACCGCATGGACGTTCAGGCCGTGCTTGGTATAGGCTTCTGCCGATAACACCTGATAGAAGCTCCCCAACGGCTTATAGATCAGCCGCTTTTGGGACAGCACCGGCTTAATGCGGGATTTCAGCGCCGGGCATTGCTCCACCATGCCGCAGGCCACGTCAAAGACAATCGACGCCTGCTGCCGGTCAGAAGCACACCCGTAGACCTCGCCGCCGTATTCCATGTCCCCGCAGGTAAGGAGCAGTGCCACCGCAGCGGCCAGCTCCGATTTTCCCTGCTTCTTGGCAATCTCCACATAAGCGGTATTAAACTGGCGGTATCCGTTAGGCTTCACAATACCGAACAGGTCGCGGATGATCTGCTCCTGCCAGTCGATCAGGTCAAAATTCTGCCCGTACCACTCACCCTTGGTATGTTTCAGACAGCCGATAAAGGCAACTGCCAGTTCCGCCAGCTCCTCGTTATAGCGGGAGCCGTCGGCCATGAAACGGGTGGGCTGGTAGGTCTTTAATTTTCGCAATGGCAAACGCCTCCTTCCTGTAAATTGCCATCAAAAAAGGAACCTCCCCGAAAGGAAGTCCCTTAAAGATAATTTTTAAGTTTTTACTGGCCGGGCCTATTTACCGGCTTCATACAATACATTTCTGGCGTAAGTAATGCGGAGGATTTCCCCCGGCGTATAATCTGCACTCCGCCCAAAGAGCTGTTCAAATTTCCGGCGATCCGCCGCTACAATACTCCATGAATTATAGTGACTGCCGCAATCCCCGCGCAGGGAGAAAGCCTCCGTTTTGAAGGTAAACTCCGTTTCGTTTTTGCGTATGGTGACATTGACCGTCTTTGCCGAGGTCGTCGCCATTGCCGCCGCGATTTTCTTAATGAGATGCACCGGGTTTTCAGTATCCGCCAGAATAGCCTGATATTCCTTCAAAACCGCATCATTATACAGAAAATCGTACAGCATACTTTCCTGATTTTCCGCGATATAGCTCTCTGCCTGCTGGCCTGCATAGCCCTCCGGGTCGGCGATATAGGAAAGAAGCGAATCCTCCTTCCATTGATCCGGGTCATAGCGGCAGGAAAATACCGGCAGCTCAAAATCCACTGTATCCAGATAGTGCTTACGGGCGGCTTCCGCTGCACTGTATTTGAGGGTATATTCCAGTTGGTTCAAAAGCCTGCCGTCCGTAAGCTCCGTGATTTGCAGGTTCTTCCGGTCATTGCCGATAGCCGCCTCCACCTTTTCCCGGACAGCCGCCTTTAGCCGCTCCCGGAGCGCCTTGGCAGAACGTGCTTTCAAAGGCTCCGGGTTCTCCTCCATGCTGGTAAGGTCATACTCTGCGTCATAAAGCAGGCCGTCCTTCCGGCAGTAGATTCCGGCATATTTGAAGGTGCTATTCCGTACAAGGCCCTCTTTGTTATACTGCCGCTGACAGAACAGATATTCAAAGTCTGCGTTTTTCTCCACCCGGATCAGAATATAATTGTATCCCTTATCCTGAAAGCACCAGGGGCCAGCGTCACCGGAAACCAGCCACCTTGAAAATAAATCATTCATGCTCTTTACTCCTTCCCGCATAATCCAGATGTTTGCATTGCTCCACGGTAGCCGCCAGCATATCCGCCAGCAGGGTTTCAAATTCGCCCCGGCGGATTAACTCTCCAAAGGTCACACTTTCAAAGGGGAAGTAGGCCCCGGCCTCATGGTCGTACCGGCACGTCCACCATTCGTCGCCGCCGTTCACCTGATTGCAGAAGAACAAGTCCTTATATACCACACCCTGCCGTATGCTCCAGTTCCCATGCTCAAAAAATAACTTCAACATGGCAATGTCCTCATACTCGCAGAACGTATAGGGGCTGTCTAATTCTAAACAAGGATCATCCATAAACGCGAGGCCGTTGCGCTTTACCCAGCAGTTGCGCTGGCATAAGGCCACCAGCGTTTTGTGCAGCTCCGGGGATATGTCCTTTCTGGCGGCCCTCATGGGGCCGTATGTTCTTTCATATTCTTCTCTAAAATCGCTCATAGCTGCCCCTCCTTACATGGCATACCCGGCGCACCGGATGATTTCTTTGATTGCGTTCATTGCCCGCTTGGGGCTGGAATAGTCGCGGGTGTCAGTATGCCGCCCGTTCTCAAAAAGCTGGATGATGGGTACACCGAAACTGATATACGCCGCAATCCTGTAAGTGCTTTCCTGCTCGCCATAGAAAGCAACCGGTACGGTATGCCGCCATGTGCGCTCATAGATAAATTGTCCGTCGCGGGCAGTCGCTCCGAGATACTGAAAGCCGTTGTCGTGCATGAGCTTCTCAAAGGCCGCCTGCTTCATTTCTGCTGTCTGTTTCATAGGGAAACCTCCTTTGTTTGATGTTGTCAGAGATTACTCTGGAACACCCAAAAAGACAAGGCTCCACAACAAAAAAAGCCCGGAAATTCAGGCTTTTCTTTCGGTTTATTTTAATAGCGGGAATGAGCAATATAAGCGATTTCCCAAATGGCGTCCCGCAGGCCGCTCTGGATTGTCTGCTCTGCGCCAACCTGCGGATTGGGCTTTCCCTCCACCACCATATAGCACTCAATTATATCACCGTCCGGCTTGCGGGCGTGAAGCCATTCCATGTCCGGTATAGAAGAATCCAGATCAATGATGAAGCAATTTTCCTTTTCCTCTAAATAGTCCAGATAGCCCCAGCGGATACGGACGCGGCTCTTGCCGATACTTTTCACCGACCAGCGCCAGTTTTTATCCTTCTCGTTTTCCTTCGCTACCAGCTCGCGGATATAGTCCTTGTAATTTCGTAAGTCGATCATGGGTAATCCTCCTTGTTTTTGGTGTGACACAGATTACTCTGGAACACCCTATAAGACAAGGCTCACCGACGAAAAAAGCCCATTTTCGAGCTTTTTTCTTTTTGTGTATCAACTCATTTTAGCCTTTGGGAAACGGGCCAGAAGCCGCACCCATATATCTCCGGTGCCGGAGGCCGCTTCCTCCATGACTGCAGTAAATGGGAATAGATAGAGCGCCAGCCCTTCGCCGGTATCCTCGTTTACCCACATCTGGTTTTCCCGTATATCCAGCATAAAGTAGCAGGAAAAACCAGCCACTTTGTGATCCGCTATCTCATGCCATGCTGTCTCGGAAATTTCCTCTGCCTGCGCTATCCGCTTTCTGATTGGGAGAGGAACCCCGGCTGCACCGGCGCGGTTTTCATAAAGGAAGCGGGCAAAATCCGCAAGCCCCATAACCTCCGGGCTTGAAAAATACCGGGAGTTCCCGTCGCCTTTCAGTTCAAAAGCACAGCCTTTATTCTTCATTTTCTGTCACCTCCACAAAATAGAAATGTTCCAGAGCCTCGCCGTTAAAGCCATGCGCCAGCAGATAACCCTCCGCTTCCGGCTGGTTTGGGAATACACGAGGCTTCTCCGTATCATCCAGCAGATATTCCAGCTCCTCGTTAATGGTGATGCCGTCCACCGGGCGGGCCACCATAACCGGCGGGAGATACAATCCATCCTGCTCCTCGGCCTCAAAACTATACAGATCCTCGTCGCAGTGGAAGCATTGATAGCTGTATTCCGGGTTATCCGATTCATACACCGGATGGCCGCAGCGGCGGCAGACCATATCCGTGTTCTCATAGAAACGGCCTTCATGGAAAATCCCGCTCATTCAAAATCACCGCCTTCCAAGATACGGATTTTGTCCTCGCCATAAACCACACCGAGGCCGGAGCCGCAATCCCAGCTTACAAATACCGTCCCCGTATCATCCACGGATTTTACGGTTCCCCGGTCGCCGGGCTTCAACTTGCTGTAAGGGTCATTCATGGAAACCAGCTCCACCCGCGTCCCTTCCGGGTAACGGGCGCGTACTGCTTCCACAACCTCTTTTCTCGGAAATACCACTAACGCCACCTCCTTTGCTCTGCGGCCACGCTTTCCAGAATGGATACCGCGCTGTCAACACCTTCCCATGCGTTCTGCGTGAGAAGCTCCCGGCCAATCCTACCGGTAAAAAGTCCGAATCGGATGCGCCCCGCCTGTTTCTCCGCCTTTTTCATGCAGTAACGGTACAGCTCTTGCGGGCTCGGTTGTTTGGGAAGCGCAGGCATTTTTACCGCCTGCTGCCTGCATATCCGGCAGAGGATAATGTCCAGCCATTCGTTGATATAGTCCACGTCCAGTGCAGTATCCATATCCACCGAAAGCCTGCCCTCTGGTATCCGGGCAAGGCGACGGGCAATCCGGTGTATCTTTCGGATACCGGCCACCACATCCCGGTACTGCTCCTTACTCAGCATAGCCGCACCTCCTTCGTCTGTTTTCTGTACCATGCAAAACCTCCTTCCGTTTTTGGTGTGACACAGATTACCCTTAGACCACCCAAAAGACAAGGGCCACGACGGAAAAAAGCCCGTCGCCGGGCCTTTTCCTTTATACCTTTTTCATTGTCAGACCTTCCAGCGTGGTGTAGCTGCTTACGCGCTGTGTATACGGCCCGGCGATCTGCCAGCCTGCCGCCAAAAATAAGTGGATGGTGCGCATAAGGGCGGTGGAGGTATCGCAAAGGTTCAGCTCGCGGATACCCGCCTTTTCCAGCTCCGCCATGTATGCGTCGAAGTCGCTCTCCCAAACCATGTCCTCAATGGTGAAGGCGGCAAGGCCATGTTCGTTTGTCCTGAAATAGTCCTGCAGTACCCGGCAAAGCGCATACTCCTCCGGGGCCGCCTTTCGGTTATTGAAATACGCCATTTTCTCCGTTAAATATTTGTTCTGGAAGCTGCTGATTGCGTCCATTCTTGTCATGTGAATGACCTCCTTCGTTTGATGTGAGTGGAGATTACTCTGGAACACCCAATAAAGCAAGCCTCACAGGCGAATTTCTTAAAATTAACTTTTAATGCAGCGGGCTTTTTCCCCGGTAAACTGCTCCCAGCGCATAACGGCGAGGTCACAATTTGCCGGGTCGCTATCCATGGCAAAACAACGCCGCCCGCTCTGCTCTGCGGCGATCAGCGTCGCGGCCCCGCCGCAGAACGGGTCAAGCACCAGAGCGTCCGGATCGCTGTGCATTTTCATACAGCGCCACGGCAGTTCTACCGGTAGCAATGCCGCACCGTCCGAAGCCTGTGGGGCGGCGGACATTTCCCACACTCCGGCATAGCCCCACTTGCGGCGCTCCTCCTTAGTAAGCCTTTTTACAAAGCGGTAATTATGGGCCGCAAAGGCCGACACCCAAGAAGCCTCCGGCTGGTTGACCTCCTCGGCCTCCTCTCCGGCAAAGGCCGCCACATATTCAAACTGGCGCTGGGGCTTGGTGCTGTTTAAGTGGGTGGAACCGGCGCGGGCAAAGGCTCCCTGCTTTTTCCATACTCGAATCCAGAGGGGCCGGAAATTACAGTCCGCAAACAGTTTCATGCTGTAAAAGCCGGTCGGCTCCACATACTGGGAACCGGTGGAAAACAGGTCGTCGATATTCCAGCAGACAATAGGCGCATACCGGCAGAGGTTTCCGGCGACTGCTGCCATCCGCTCCATCCATGGAGCAAGGCCGTCTTTTTTGTATTCCGCCGCACCAAGGGCAGGCGGAGCCGCCATGGCAAAGGCCGCCTGCTCCGTACCCATGAGCCGCTCATAGGAATCTGCCAGCACCGGATCACCGCAATAGAGCCGGTGGCTTCCAAGCTCCCATAAATCGCCGGGCTGGGTAATGGCCCCGCCTGCGGCTTCCATTTCCGCCGCCGCTTTCTCCCGATCAAAATCATCCTCTACCGCCTCGGCAGAATAAAACTTGTTCATCAAAGCGTCAATTTCCTCGGCATCAAAGCCGGTCAGGGATACGTCGAAGTCCGAGGCGTCAAGGTCGGCCATGACCTCTGCCAGTTTCCCCTCATCCCAACCGCCCTGAATCCGGTTGAGGGCAAGGTTCAGGGCCTTTTCCTTTTCCGGCCCCAAATCCACCACAACGCAGTCAATCTCGGTTTCACCCATATCCAGCAAAACCTTCAACCGCTGGTGGCCGCCCACAACATTGCCGGTGGCCCTATTCCAGACCACCGGCTCTACAAAACCAAACTCCTCAATAGAGCGTTTCAGTTTTTCATAATCCCTGTCACCGGGCTTCAAATCCCGGCGCGGGTTATAGGCCGCCGGATTCAGCCGGGCGACGCTCACTTTCTGTATCTGCATTTTCTTCTTTTACCTCCTCCGGGTTCTTCCCGCATACCGGGCAGGCGCAGGCTTCCCCGGCCATATCATAAATCTTGCCGCAATGCGGGCAATACTGCCACTCGTCATTCCGGTATTGCTCGTCAATCCATGTTTTGGGGCTTTGCCAGTCTACCGCATAAAAACACTCACAGGCAAATTCCTCCTGCCCGTTACACATATCCAGAAAATTCTGCCGGGTATATCCCTCGTCGGAAAGCTCTGGTACATAGCAGACTTTATCCGGGTGGTGCAGGAAAGCCTCCTCGTCTTTGAATATCCAGCCCTGCCGGTAATAGCCCCGCTCTATGACTGTTTCTGCCTCATCCGATTCCGGCGTATAACTTCCGATTTTCAAATATTGCTCGCTCATATCTGAATCCCTCGCTTTCAAAATGTGACGACAGATTACCCTGAAACACCGTGGAAAGCAAGGGCGTTGTTTTTGGAGCGCGGAGTACGGAATCGAACCGCCGCTTCCCGCCAGTTGGCGGGCGGTCTGCCTTTAGCCTATCCGCGCATAATGGCCGGAGCATTACTCCGGCGTGAGTTTGCTGTGCCGCTCTGCCTGCGATACCTTCTCGCCCTTATACATCCCGGCCCCAAGCTCGTCAATCTTGGAAAATGGAATCTCGGGCACCGTCAAATACTGCCGCTTGGCCTTGTCTATGAAATAGATATAGCGGAGCTGATAGCCGGGGATCGGCGTGGCCCCCACATAGTCCAGATACTTCTTGAAATTATAGGTGCCGCCCGTCACATCAAAAAAGGTCAGGCCGCCCAGCTCCCTGCGCGGGGAAGTAGGATTGCTCGCCAGCGTCATTTTATGGACGCGGGTGCCGTCCGGCAGCTCCGCAAGGTTCAGATTTTCTTTGATACCGGTCAGGACAAAATTGCTGGCCCGGTAGATTGTACCGTCGCCGCAGGAACAGGCGTCGGCAAAGCTGATGATCCATTTTATCTGCGGCGCGTATTTCTTTATGAGCTTGATACTCATAGAGATAGCACGGCTCTCGGAATTGCGGGGAAGATAGCTGTCAAAGGCCATCCGGTTCAGTTCCAGAAATTCATTCCAGCCGGTATCCTTCACCAGCCCGATAATCTTTGACTTATCAAGGCTCGGCCCGTAGGACATAACGCCATGGAGCTGGCCGTCTAAAAATACGCCAAAGTGCAGGGTGCTGTTATTGACGACTTTCCCGCTGTAATGGTGGGCCTTCATAAACGGCGTTGCCACCTTGGCGGGGATCACCTTCATTACGATTTCTTTTGCTCTACCCATGGCGCGTCCTCCTTTCCCACATGGCGCTTGGCCAGTGTCATTTTTTCGCCTTTATACATCCCGGCCCCCAGCTCGTCAATGCGGGAGTAAGGGATTTCCGGGACGGTCAAATCCTTCCGTTTGCTCTTGTCTATGAAATAGATATAGCGGAGCTGATACCCGGAGAGCAGTGCGCCGCCTGCTGCCTCCATGTACCGGCCCCAGCTAAAATTGCCGTCGGTCACATCAAAGAAAGAACGCCCGCCCAGCTCCTTGCGCGGAGCCAGCGGGTTCGCTTCCAGCGTCAGCTTGTGTATCTTCGTACCGTCCGGTAGCAGGCAAAGGGCCTCGTTTTCCTTAATGCCGGTCAGAATAAAATTGCTGGCCCGGTAAATGGCACCGTCGCCGCAGGAGCAGGCGTCGGCAAAGCTGATGATCCACTTTACATGGGGCGCATACTTCTTTAAGAGCTTAATGCTCATGGAAATTGCCCGGCTTTCGGAATTGCGGGGAAGCACGCTGTCAAAGGCCATCCGGTTCAGTTCCAGATATTCATTCCAGCCAGTCCCAGCCACCAGCGGCAGGATTTTGGATTTGTTCAGGCTCGGCCCATAGCTCATAACACCATGGAGCCGCCCATCCAGAAATACGCCAAAATGCAGGCAGCTATTATTTACAACGGTGCCGCTGTAATGGTGCCGCCGCATAAAAGGGTTTGCCACCTTGCCGGGGATCACTTTCAGACTAATTTCTTTTGCTCTGCCCATTGCCGCACCACCTCATAAACGCCGTTGCCCTTCCGGTTCTCATTGCCGAAGGTTTCTCCGACCTCCTCGTGGGCGTGGACGTAATCAATGCAGGCCATGATAAGCTCCGCCTGTTTGTCATGCAGCGTCAGGCTGATCTGCTGGTAGGGCTTTTTCTCGCCGGAATCCAGCGTAAATTCCTCGCCAAATTCCTCCTCGGAAATGCTCTCGAAACCAAACACCGCCATATCCTGTGCAATATCGGCCAGTTCCAGCGGGAGCAGGTCAACATCCCACTGTGCCAGCTCGCCGACCTTATTGTCCGCCAGCCGGAAGGCTTTGATCTGATCCTCGGTCAGCTCGTCGGCAATGACGCAGGGAACCGTGGAAAGGCCAAGCCTCCCCGCCGCCTTATAGCGGGTATGTCCGGCAATGATCTCATGTTCGGCGGTGATCACCAAAGGGACAAGAAAACCGTACTGCCTGATGCTGGCCGCCACCGCGTCCACAGCATTGTCATTTTTTCTCGGATTGTTTTTGTAAGGGTGTACCTCCTCCAAGGGAAGCTGCAAAATATTCATGTTCGACCTCCGTTAAAATTATCTTTTAACCGCCGCGCCGGGCGGAAAGGAGCTTCTCCATCATATCGTCGTGGGGCGTGGCCCCTTTGTACTCGGTGGAGCAATTCTCCCGGACAACCTGATAGATTTGATACCACAGGTTATTTGCCTGTTTGGAAAAGCTCTGGCTCATGGAAACATACGGCGAGGGGATAGCGTTCCCCGTGGTCGGGTGCTTCGCCAGAAAACCAAACTCAGAAATGGCCTCCTCGCACTGTATCCAGCGTGAGATTGCCATAGCGTACTGCTCCAAAATCTGCGCCGGTATCAGATACGCACAGCCCCGCTCATTGAGCCAAGACCATGTGCGCTGGTAGATTTCCACGGCCAGAAGCTCCTTGCCGTTTTTCTGCCGGGCGGCCAGATAGTCACGGGGCGGCGGCATTTCCTCCCCTTGGAGGCTGGCCGTATCCGAAAACTCCATGACCGTGATCTTCCGCTTGCCCGGATTGCCCTCGACGATTCTATCTGCCAGCGCCTTTTTCTTCTGGCCCGCGCCAATGCGGGCTCCGCCGTGGCCGTTTGCCATGGCCGCCACCTCCTCTCTTGAAACTGCGGGCTATATACCCAACTTGAAAGCGCGATTTTTTGCGCGATACCCCACGCCCGCTGCCCGCCGCGCCGGACGTAGAGATTTGCTTACCCCCGGAGGGTCAGCGGCGGCGTTCCCACCTGCCGCCTTCGCGGGCCGTAATCTCAGAATGACACGGCTTGCATAGGGCCATGAGGTTACTCTCTACATGGGTGCCGCCGCGCGACAGCGGTTTGATATGATGAACCTCCGCCGCCGGGGTAATCTTGCCCGCCTTCTGGCACTCCTCGCACAATGGATGGGCGGATATATAGCGGTCACGAATCCGCTTCCATGCGCGTCCATAGCGCCGCCGACTTTCCGGATCGCGCTCATGCTTGTTATAATGCGCCGTGATAATCTTCTGGTGCTCCTCGCAATAGCGCCCGTCTGTCAATCGCGGACAGCCCGGATAGGAACAGGGGCGCTTGGGTTTGTATGGCATAGCTGCCGCCTCCTTTCATGGCATAAGAAAAGCCCCCGCGTACTGCGAAGGCTCCCTTGGTTCACTCTTTCACACTATCAGTATACCATATCCGAAAGCAAATAAAGTGCCATTAAACTGCCATCTTTCATTTGCCGAACAGAAGTATTGACATCCGTTTGAGCGCCTTCTCCCGGATACGCTGAATCTGCCGCTCGCTGAAATTGAGCTTCTCCTGCAGGCGGGCCGAAGCCCCGGAACGCAGGTTGTCGCTCATGTAAAATTCCCGGAGTACCGTCTGCTCCATATCCGACAAGGTTGCCCACGCCGGTTCCAGCCAGTGCATATACTCCACGGCCTGTCGGTATCGCTCCTGAATCACGTCCAGCGTATCCAGCGACTTTACCAGCCGCTCCTCGCCTGCCTGCGGGTTCCAGCTTGTAGGCAGACCATTGAGGGGCCTGCTGCCCACGGAAATCATCTGATCGTAAAGCTCCTTCGTTTCCTGCGGGGTAATGTTGATAATATCCCGCATCGTGGAATAGTCCTGCAATGCCGCCACCGTAGCCGACGGCTTGTTCAAGTATTTCCATGCAATCATACTGCCGCCTCCTTTCCCGAAGAACCGAAGGCCCGCTGCATATCCACATAACGGTCAATGTCCCCGGTGATCTCCCGATCCAGCGCCGCCCACTCGGCAAAGCGCCCTTCCCGGTACAGGCGGGCCGCCTCTGCCAGCTTTTCGTTTATCCTCTGGTTCATTTCACGCAACTGCTCCAAATCAGTCTCCATACGAGCCTCCTTCCTCCAAAATGGCGGCCTTTACCTCCTCCACGGAAGTCACTTTTACGGCCACGCCGCCTGCGGCCCGTATTTTTTTAAGGGTTACTTCCTGCAACCGGGTAAGCCGCCCGCCGGGCTGCTTCACCTCGAAAGCGTAAAACCTGCCGTCCATGCAGGCAATTATATCTGGTATCCCCGCTGTGCCGTACATACCGCCGTGGGTTTTCCACGCAAAGCACCGGGGCCGCTGTTTCAAATACCGCAGGATTACGGCAACAATCTCTTTCTCCATACCGTCCGGGCAGATGCCGCCGCGCCGGAAAAACCGGATAGACCGGGAAATTACCACACTATATATATTTTTCTTAAAAATAAGGCTCTTTTCATCCCTCTGGCTTTTATGCGCAAGGAATGAACAAATCCCGGTTTTTCCGGTTTCTCCGGTCACAGAAACGGTCAATCAGCCCCCACACCTCCTTCCACATAGGCCAGCCCGCGCCATACCCGGCGCTTTGAGAGCTTATCCCGCCCACGCGTAATCTCCGGAAATCCGGCTTCCAGCTCTTTGTTGAAATTGGTCTGAGATACCGGCTTCATCCCGGCATTGCCGCAATATTCCTTGTATCGTAAAAACAGATCGTCACGAACCGTAAAGCCCTTTTCATCCCGTTTACAGTACTCTTTAGCGAAAGACAAAACGCTATTTGATTCGATCCGGTATTTATCCAGCTCCGCCCGCGTTCGCTCGGTTTCGCTGAACGCATAATTCGCCGCGATCAGCCTCTTTAGCCCGGAGAGCGCCCACATAAGGATTCCGTCCCGCTCCGCCGCCAGCTTTTCCGCAAGGTTCGGATCACGCTGGCTCTTGGGGACGGACTTCTCAAACCGGATGATAAGGAGCCTCCGGTAAAAGCCCTCCGACCTGTCGCCATAATTGCGCGGTATCTCGTTACAGGAAAACAAAAACCGCGCATAGGGCCGGAAGGAAAAAGGGTCTTTGTTCTTCCGCTCAGCAGTAATGAAATCCTCGCCGGTAAGGGCCTTGAACATCCCGTTATCGTCAATGCTCTTAGATGGCAGGTCGGCGAAGATATTCGCCAGCTTCCCGAACAGCTCCGCTTTATTGAAGCGGTCGCCAAGGTTCTGCCATGGGATGTTCGACACATTTTCGCTCCCCAGCAATATTTCCTGTACCACATTGAGCAGGGTAGACTTGCCCGCGTTGGGCGCACCTACAAAGACAAAGGATTTCTGCGCCTTGTTTACCGGGATCAGCAGATACCCCAAAATCTCCTGCACCAGATAGATTTCCTCCTCGGCCAGCATACTTTGAAGGTATTGCACGAATTGCGGGCAGGCCGCGTCCGGCATATAGGCCGCTTTGAGCTGTACGGTTGAGTAATATTCCGGCGTATGGGCCTTAAAGCTGTCGTTGAGGGTATTGTATAAGCCGTTTCGCAGGTTCAGGATAAAGGGGTTGCTGTTGATCTCCATGATCGGCTTCATTATCAGCATTTTCCACTGGCCCACGGTGTCGTTAATGGCCTGCATGGATACTGTCCTCGGAATCATAAGTTCCCGCACCTTGGCCGCCGCCACCATATCCTCGCCCTCCCGGTATACGCCGTCCTGATAGAAGAAAAAGCTGCTCGCCGCATAGAAAGCGTCCATATTCCCGGAAAGGTGGTTTGCAAGCAGGCCGGATATGAACCGCAGGCCGCCGCGCTCGGTCACTTCGTACCATTCCGGCAGCTCCGTATCCTGCGCCGCCTGCCGGGTTTCCTTATTCGCCGCATACGCCTTAAACAGCTCCTTGTGATAGGAAATCAGCGCCTTGGCATCCGGCGTTTTGAGCCGGAAATGCTGCCGCAGCTCGTATTCAATGAATGTCCCGGCGTCCAGCGGCTCAACGTTATAGAGCGCCTCCTTCACAAACTGCTTTGCGGCCCGTACTGCTTCCACCGGGGCGGAAAAGACCTCTGCGCCGGAAAGGGCCTCCCGTAATTCATCCAGCGTAAGGGGCTGATAGCAAAGGGCCGCCGGGGCCTTGCAGGTACAGGAGCCGTCCGCCATGCGCGGGCAGGAAAATCCCTTCTCCGCGATATTCCTGCAGGTGATCGGTTTTGTGCCGCTGTTTAAGAAATGCCGGATTTTCTCCTGCGTTTCCGCCGCCTTATATTTTGGATAGCCTGCCGACAGTTCATGGATGGCCCGCTCGCCGCCCTCAAAAACAGCAAGGTTTGTTATCATGCTGTACCAATCATGTTCTGAAAGGGTCGCCGCATCCTCCCGGCAATGCGCCATAAATGCACAGCGCCTGAGTACCAGCGAAAGGCCCTGCCTTGTCCCTTTGCTCTGGCCCACGCCCGGCGCGGCAGGCTCGCTCTCCACCTTGGGAAGATGGGCCGCAAGCTCCGCCTGCGTATACCGAAGCTCCGGGCGGAAATGGATACACTCCACCAAGACCGGCTCCTGCTTGCAATGGTAAAAGCCCGGCAGGCGCAGGACGCGGCTTTCATTGACGCAGGTTTTATCCCCGCCAAAATGGGCCGCAAGCCCTTTCTGTATCCGGCGGAAAGCGGCCACGTCGCCGTCCTTTATGAGCCAGTAGGTATGCAGGGATTTCCGGGTTTTCACAATGAGCGACGGTTCCAGCGGAAACGCTTCAATCTGGTTAAGCTGCTCCTCCAAGGACAGCTCGTCACATTCCATGAATTGAGCGTTGATCCGGGAAATCTCCCCGTCCTCATGGCCGCCGAAGTTCACCACAAAATAAATACCCCGGTTCCTCTCATTATGCTTTTTTAAGGTATCCATAAGCCCGGCGATCCCGGAGAGGGTCGTTTCCAGTTTGGCCCCTTTGAAAGTGCCGGTTTTCTTATCGTCGAATACCCGCAGGCAGATACGATCCGACGGCCCAAAGAAGGGCCGCAGAAATTCTTCCAGCGGGACGTTCAATGCTTTCCTCATTGTTTCTTCACCACCTCCATGCAACGGTCTGTAAAATAGCGGACGGGGAGCTTCCGCTCCCTTGCTTTTGCAATTTCCATCGCCATCCCTTTTGAGATCGTCCGTCCAAACACCCACACCTCACGGCATTTACTCTGCAAGACCAGCCCGAAAAAGATGCCGAGGCTCCTCTGGGCTGGATCGTCCTCCTCCATGAATTGAGGGAACAGCAGATGCGGCGCTATGGGGATACAGTTCTTTGATACCGCAAAGCGGCTGTATTCCCGCGCCTGCTCCGTATTGCGCTCTATATCCCCGGCATAGGGCGAGCAGATAAAGACCAGCGGCCTGTATGCCGTTTTCTTAACTTCCCGCTCGATATGGGAAAGGGCCTCATATGCGGTCGGGTCAGAATAGCTCTCGGAATTATAAAGGTTCGCGCTCATGCCTCCACCTCCATATCCACCAGCTCTCCATAATTGACGCCTGCTGCCACCTCGGCCACCAGCGGCACATCAAATTCCGGGAAAGGCTGCTTTTCCATGAGGCCCTTAATGAGCCGTCCGGCCTCCGCCACCTTACCCTCCGGCAGATAAAACACAAGGCTGTCATGGACGGTAAGGACGGGGAGAATCCACGGATACTGCGCCAGCACCGGGAGGAGCCGGGCCATTGCCATTTTTACAATGTCGGCGGCGGTTCCCTGTATGGGCGTATTCATGGCGCACCGTTCCGCAAAGCTCTTTTTTCCCCAATCCTCGGAGGCAATGTTCGGCAGATACCGCCTGCGGCCCAGCCATGTTTCACTGTACCGGCGCACCTTGGCCTGCCGCTTCACGACCTCCTGCCATAAAGAAAGCTGGGGATACCCGGCTTTTAAGTTCGCAATGATCTCCTCGCAGACTTCCAAGGTAGCGTCAAGCCCTGCCTTAAATTTCAGCGTCTTTTGCAGGCCGCGCGGAAACAGGCCGTAAAATACGCCAAAGTTACAGTTTTTCGCAATGGTGCGCCGCTCCTTGAAATTCTCCGCGTTCTTATCCGCTGCCTGCTCCACCGGGATATGGTAAATGACCGAAGTGGTCTGCGCATGGATGTCGCCGCCGGTTCGGTAGGTTTCCAGCATTTTTTCATCCCTGCAGTAAAAGGCCCCGACGCGAAGCTCCACCTGCGAATAGTCAAGCTCCATAACTGCACACCCGGAGGGTGCAACGAGCAGGTTGCGGATTCCGATGGGGTCGCTGCCCTTGCGGGGCATATTTTGAAGGTTCGGGTTGCGGGCGGCAAACCGGCCCGTTTCCGTTCCCAGCGGCATAAGGTCGGGATGGATACGGCCTGTGGCGTTGTTCACATGGCGCAGATAGCCGTCCAGATATGTCCCCTTGATCTTCCCCCAGCGGCGATATTCCTGCACCAGCTCAAAGAGCCGTGTAAGCTCCGGGCGGTTTTCCCGGCACCAATCCGCCAGCCGAATCATGGTTTCATCATCCGCCGCTTCCTGATACTTGACCGTGGTTTTCAAGACCGGCAGGCCGAGGTCATTAAAAAGATAGCTCTTAAACGCAGAGGTGGAGGCGTTGGCCCCGATCTCCACGTCGCCAATCATAAAGGCGATTTCCTCCCGGATTTTTACAAGGCGCTCCTCGGCTTCAGCCTGCTTTTCCTCCATGGCTGCCTGATCCATGAGCAGGCCGTTATAGCGCATGATGCCGCAGTATACGGTGGTGGGGCTTTCCACCTGCTCCACAAGGAACCGGTGCTTCGGGAGATACCGGTCAAACCAGCCATTGAACAGGTGATACAGCCGCAGGGCATAGTCACTGTCGGCGCAGGCATAACGGACGGTTTCCGCATCCTGCGGGGAAAGCTCGTCAAAGAAACGCCCATCGGTCACGGTCTGAAAGTCCGGCATTTCCACGCCAAAAAGCTGTGGTACGAGGGTTTTCAGGCCGCTGTCCGAAAGCCTCCTGAAAGCGGTGCCGCTCTTTAAGGTAAGCTGGGCCGCCGCTATGGTATCATAGACCGGTGCCTGCACCACCACACCCAGCGCATACTGGAACATAGCTTCAAAGGCAAGGTTGTGGGCCACCTTCACCACGGCGGTATTTTCAAAGAACGCGCCGCGCAGGTATTCCATGACCGCCTCCGGCTTCCCGATATTCCTGCCGGTCTTATGCCGCAGGGGGACATAGATTCCGCTGCCCTCGGATACGGAAAAGCTCACGCCGGTAATCTCTGCCTTGTGGGCGTCCAGAGCCGCCTTTTCCTCCGAGCGGTATGCCTCCACGGGCGAGGTTTCAAAGTCAAAGGCTACAATAGAAGCCCCGGCCAGATAGTCCTTTATCTTTTTCAATGTCGTCACACATGAATAGTCCATATTTCCTCCATTCTGCCCGAAAAGCGGAGGAGGCCGGGCGGCCCCGCTCCGCAGTGGGCGGTTCATTATTAAAGCGGCGGGATGACCTCGCCGGTTTCCGGGTCTACAAGCGGCTCCTCTGCTTCCACAGGCTCCTCTATATCGAAGCCAACGCGGCGGCTGTATCCTTTCACCTGATCGGAGAGCTTGGTAATCAAAATCTGCTCCTCGCTGGTAAGGGGCCGGTCAATGGAAAACTGTGCCTGCGAGTAGGCAATACCGCTGTTATTGGTGGCCTTCTTCAAAGAAAAGCGGGTAACAACCGAGTTGCTTTTCCGTCCCTTGGAAAGCAGGCGCTTGATGTAACGGGAAAACTCTTTCATGGAACCGGTCGGCAGGGAGAGGATCAGCGGGAACAGCTCGCCCTCTCTAAGCAGGAATACCCTGCGGCGGGTCTTGCAGGCTTTGCTGTTGTTCTCGCCGGAGCCAAACTGATTGAGCGGGCAATTCGCGCAGACGCCGCCCGGCTCGCCTTCCCCGGTCACGCCGTCAAAGCTCCCGCAATCGGGCGGGTTACTGCCGCCGGTATATTTTTCTTTGTAATACTGCAGTACCGGATGATGGTACAGGATCACCGCCGAAAACTCCTTCACGGTTTCCGGCTCGTCGGCCTCGTCGCCGGGAAGCTCGAACATGATGGCACCGCCTGCCGGAATCTTCACCCGGTCAAAGCCGCCCTCCAAGCCTTCCAGCTCCTCGGCCATGGTTTCACTCATATTGAAGTCGGCAAGGGCCAGAAAGCCCGCGCCGGTAGTGGTAAGCTCATTCTTATTACTCATGGGGTTTTTCCTCCTAAATATTTACTTTGACGCTTTGCGCAGGCTCACGCCGGTTTTCTCAAAGACATTCACCAGCCCGCCAAGCCATGCGGGCAGAACGTCGCCGTTCTCCGCCATCTGCTCTTTTACAAAGGCCGAGAGGCTGTTGGCGTTCACCGTTTCATATACAAGGTCGCCGTACCCTTCGCCGCGCAGGGCTTTGAACAGCTCCTCCTTGCGGCCAGCGGTAGCGGACGCGCGGGTCTTGGTCGTCAGGCAGAACATCATTCCCGCGCGGGTAAAATTCTGCGTTTCCGTATCCGCCATAAGCTCCGACAGACGGTAGTCCACCTCGTCAATCTCGGCGTTTAATTCCTTTACCCGCTGCTCGGCCTCGACCTTCTCGTCACGGAGCGCCCGGAGCCGGTCGGCGAGTTCAAATAACTGTTCAGACATTTTTCTCCTCCTATGGTGCAAACGGGTTTTTCCCGCTGCGGTAATCGTCTACAAGTGTCCGGGCAAGGTCGGCCTTATCCTTCAATGCTGCCAGCACCTTCTCGTCCACAGTTCCCCGCGCCACCAGATACAGATAGGTGCAGGGCATCCGCTGGCCCACCCGGTGAATCCTCGCCTTGGTCTGCTCGAAGTTCGACATGGAATAGTCCAGCGAATAAAAGACCATGGTAGAGGCCGCCGTCAAGGTGATCCCCATTCCCGCCGTTGCAATCTGGCCCACAAAAGCCATGACCGCCGGATCATTCTGGAAAGCGGACACCTGCTCATTCCGGTCTTTCACCTCCCCGGTGATATAGGAATACAAAAGGCCCCGCTTCTCTAACAGCTTACAGATAGCCTTAATCTCCGGGATAAAACGGGCAATGATAACCAGCTTCTTTCCTTCTGCCGCCGCGCCGTCCAGAATATCCTCCAAGGCCGCCAGCTTGGCCGCGCTTACCTGCTCCACAGCGGCGGTTTCGTCATTGCCGATAAATCCGCCCGTAAGCTGGGACAGCCGAAGGAGCCGGGTGAGAATGTTCGGGGCCGTTACCTCGCCGCCGGACAGCTCGGCATAGCTCTCTTTTACGAGGCCCTTGTATATCCGCAGGGCCGCAGATTCCAATTCCACCTGCCGGATCACGTCGGTAGTTTCCGGCAAATCCAGACATTCCGCTTTTGTAGCCCGGTAGGAAATACTGTGGAGCTTTTCCGTAAGCTCTGCCTCCATGGATTTCTTCAAGACCGGCGTATGGTTCCCATATCCCACCATGTCAAAATACCGGCTCCGGAAAGCGTAAAAGCTCTGGCCGAAAATAGAAGGATTCGCAAACTTAAACTGGCTGAACACATCAATAGCTTTGTTGGTGATAACTGTACCGGTCAGCAGCAGCCGGTACTGCGCCACCCGGCCCAGCCGGTGCAATGCCTTACTGGCGGCGATATTGTGGGTTTTGATCTTGTGGCCCTCGTCCGCAATAATCAGATTGGGCCGCCATGCCGACAGATCCTTTTCCAGCCGCCATGCGCTCTCATAGTTCACCACGACCACCTGCAGGGCGGCCCCATTCATGTGCCGCAGGGTATCCAGCTTCCTTGCACCGGTGCCGGAAAGGACAGCCAGCGCATAGGGGAAAGCCGCAAACTTCTGAAATTCCTCCTCCCATACGCCAAGGATGGAAAGCGGGGCCACGATCAGCACCCGGCGGATATGGCCTGCGTTAGCCAGTGCGCCGGTGATCGCTATGCTGGTGATGGTCTTCCCGGTTCCCATTTCCATAAGCAGCGCACAGCCGCCGCTCTCATTTCCGCCGCCGGGCAGTAGGCCGAACAAACCGCAGGCAAAGCGGTAAGCCTCAATCTGGTGCTGGTATGGCGTGGCCTTGATCGGAAGGGCCGGACGGTTTTCCTCATGCACCCCCATGGACGCCCACCTCCGCAACCTCACGCACCGAAAGCTCCTCCACGCTGTCGCCGGGGACAATGATGGTAACGCGGCGCATATCGCCAAACAGCCTCCGCAATACCCGCTCGCGCAGGGAAACGGTCTTACAGCGGACAATGCCGCTGGATTCCGGCCCCTGTGCAAGACTGATCTTCAAGTTATGTTTCATTTGCCTTTCACCTCTTTCTAAGGGCGCGTATCGTTGGCCCTCAATATCCGGCCACGGGAAAGGCAAAGGTTGACGGTCTATTTCAAAATTTTTCTGAGTTTTTTATAAATGCGCTCCAACCGGTGGGATATGGCGGATTTATCCACGCCCTCCTCGGCGGCAATGCTGGCGCAGGAGCGCCCGTTAAAATAAACTTTTAACACCAGCTCCTGCTGGGCAGGGGAGAGGGCCTCCATAGCGGAAAGCAGCCGGGCCGTATCCTCCCGGCGCTCCGCCTCGCCTGCAGTATCCTCTGCCGAAGCAAACAGCTCCCCTTCGTAGTCCATGCCGTCAAGGGAAACATGGCGGCGGGTTTCCTTATGGTCGTTGTTGTACTGCTGCCGTTCAAAATCCACCAGCAGCTCGCCCAGGGAATCATCCACCTCAATCTCCGAGGTTTCTCCGTTTACAAATTCATACTTGATCTTCATTTTGCCGTTCTCCTTTCGGAGCCCGGCAGGCGGCACCCGCGCCGTCGTAAACAAAAAAGAGCCTGACAAGCAGCACAAAAAGTGCCGCCTGTCAGGCTCAATGTCATATCCACCCTCAGAAATGAAAGTGGCGTATTAGAGGGTCAATCATATTTTCGGAATGAAATCTCCCCTCCGTGCATCATGCTCAAACAAACGAGTGATCCCTGTCCCGGTTTAGCCATCCGTTTCCCCGGCCCGCATACATTCCCTGCGGGCCGTGCCATATTGCCGTGGCGGTATCTCCGGTCAGCTCCCGGCCCGAAGGCTCGGAGCGGATCAAAGGTTTTCTCTATTCAGTTTTAATTACCCCGACTTCCGAGCCACAGTGCCCGCACTTTATGATGAAATCGGGATACCGGCCCTTCTTCGGGGTAATTAGCTGCGTCTTTGTACCTGATACTGCGTCCATGATCCGCCGCCCGCATACCGGACAGCAGACGGGCCGCACTGTTTTCTTTAGCCCATTGTTCTGCGCCTCCTTCTTCCTGCGCATCTCATATACGCCCCTTTCTGTCTCTGCCGCTGTCCAGCTATGGGGAATATATGACCTGCTATGATTTTCTTCCTACATGACAAGCTCCGCCAGCCACGGAGCCACCGGCCTCGCCAGCAGACGGGCGTTCAGGTATGCCATCTCCAACGTAAGGCAGGTATTACCCAAATAGTACCCGTCCATGATGGTGAGGGTCATAGCAAGGTCGGGGTTCTCCATATCGGTCAGACAGATCGGCAGAAGATACTGCACCCTCCCTTGGTAGCCCTGCGGCACCACAATGCTCGGCTCAATGACCGCCTTCCTCCGCGCCAGCTCTACTGCCGTTTCAAGTAGCAGGGGCAGATTTTGCGCGTCGCGGATCGAGGCAGGCAGACGGGAAACATTCTCCTCGTCGCCCAAAATGTGGTCTATGTTTACCCGTATCGGCCACTCCGGGTTGTAGTTGACGCCATACTGCGTCATATAGTAGCTGGGCTTCTGCGGGAGCGGGCTTACATATTTCAGCCATGGGGAAAGCTCGTCCGCAAAGCCCCGGAAATACCAGTCCAGCATACTGGCCTGCCGCTTGTTCCGGTCAAAGCAGGCATAGATCGCCTTGTACCGTTTTGTATACAGGCCGGTATGGAAGCAGGCGTATTCATTCTCCACATGGAAATACCGCGCTGCGTTCTCCGGGCTTCTTTCCTCGTTATAGTCAATCGCTTGCTTTTTGAATATCGCGTGGATATATCGCTCTAATATCGGAGTATCTGGATTTTTGGTTGAGTATATAGGTTCCCGGAAGCGCCACGGCTCCGGGCGGGCCAGCTCCGCCAGATCGTCAAGCTGGCAGTACCAGCTCGGAACATAGGCGAAGGAAAACAAATCTGGCTGTAATAGGTTCATATCAGTTCCCTCCATTTTTTCTGGATCACTTCCACAAGGTGCATCTGTACCTGCTGCTTTTTGTCCTCGTCAATTTCCCTATGGATTCTGCCGTCGCTTCCCAGCACCTCGCGGGTGCAGAGGGAATTATGAAAAGGTTCGTATATCCGCAGGATTTCCGTAAGTGCTGCCTCGTCGCCGTGAACCGCTCGCTTGATTAGGTCATAGTTAAGTCCATGGGTATAAGCGTTCCCGCTCATAAAATTTTCTGATCGCTTTGTATGCACGCTGTCTCAGATTGTAGACCGTGCGGGTAGTTACCTCCAATTCTTCTGCAATTTCCCCGTCGGTAAGGTCACGCCAAAAGTCCAAAAGAAGGACGCTGCGCTGGTTCTCCGGCAGGGATAACAGTGCTTTATATAAAATTTCGCTCTCCACCACGCAGGAATATCCGCCCACATAAAGCACAAAAGATTCGGATGGATGCTTGTCCTCATGGCCTAACAATTCAAGAATATAGTCTACCGGTTCTTCGGTAAAATGCTTGTCCCGGTTGCTCTCGGCCCGTTCTAAATTTCTGACGAAGTTCCGCGACACTTTTTTGCTGAATGAATCAAACATGGCGCATACGCGGTCTTCATGGGAAGGAGATACCATGGCATTTCCCTCCTTTGTTCAGATTTGAGCGTGGCTGGTTTTTCACCTCCTCGTAATACCAGAACACATTTCGGGATAGCAAACCGGAAAGGTTTTTCCAAATTTCTCAAAAATAATTTTAGATTTACGACACAATTCGACAATAATAGTAAAAGGGCCAATCTACACAAAGCAGACTGGCCCATCTAAATTGCGGAAAAGAAAGCTGCCGTGATATAGTCAGGTTTCGCTTTGCCCGCGAGTTAATATTTAGGTGTTAGAAAAACGATGGCTTGTTTTATTCGCAATCTTTACCAGAGTTAGCATAACAGGCACTTCCGTTAGCACCCCCACGGTCGTTGCCAGTGCTGCTGGGCTGGTTGTACCAAATAAAGCAACCGCTACAGCAACGGCCAATTCAAAAAAATTTGATGCACCAATCATCCCAGCAGGAGCGGCTATATCATGTGGTAGTTTCAGCAATTTACAAGCAACATAAGCAATAAAGAAAATCAGGAAGGTCTGTAGGGTTAGCGGCACGGCGATCAATACAATATGCAACGGATTTTTCAGGATAACCTCACTCTGCCCCATAAAAATTAGTATCAGTGTAAGAAGTAAGCCAATCGTGGTCACAGAATCAAATTTATGTATGAACACATTTTCAAAATACTCTATTCCTTGGCTGCGAGATACAATAATACGAGTTAAAATACCGGCTGCTAATGGGATAACCACAAACAGAACCACGCTCAAAATCAAGGTATCAAATGGAACACTTACCTTGGATACTCCCAGAAGGAATTTCACAATAGGCACAAACGCTATAAGGATAATTAAATCATTTGTTGCTACTTGAACAACAGTATATGCTGGATTTCCTTTCGTCAATGTACTCCATACAAATACCATGGCTGTACATGGCGCAGCTCCCAACAACACCGCTCCTGCCAAATATTCTGTCGCCAATTCTGGTGTAATAAATCCCTTAAAAAGTACAAAAAAGAATAGGCTGGCAATGCCGAACATAGTAAAAGGCTTTATAAGCCAGTTGACTACCCATGTCACAAATAAACCCTTTGGATTCTTCTTCACGTTTCGGATACTATTAAAATCTACTTTTAGCATCATGGGATAAATCATAACCCAAATAAGGGCAGCCATAGGGATAGACACGCGAGCATATTCAAACCGAGCAAGGAATTGTGAAGCTGCTGGGGCAAAATGCCCCAGCAAAACCCCAGTTGCCATGCAGAGAAAAACCCATACTGTTAAATATCTTTGAAAAAAATTGATGCCAGTATCAGCCTTCTTTTCCATAGCGCACCTCCTTACAGTTCCAACAGCTTATCGCCCTTAATCTGGTCGGCACTCCAAGCCACAAGCGCAAACTTGCCATCCATATGTTGGTCGATACGATTGATCCATTCCACCTCGTTACTGGCTTTCGCTTTCAGTAGGGTATTGGTGGTTCCGGCATGATAGAAAGATTGATTGATAACCCACCAGTTAGCGGCAATCTGTGCCCGCTTCAAATCGTCCTCCAGCCGCAGGGCCTCATAGACAGGAGTTGCCTCTGGCAAGGCAACGATAACAACCTCAGTTTCCGCACTTTTCAGCCTGGGCAACAGCCTTTTGACGGACTCCGGCGTTTCTCCTTTGGTGCGTTGTATCTCCTTGTCGTAGCTTTCGGTGGACTCCAGCAGAAGCAGCGTATGACCGGTGGGAGCTGTATCAATGACAACAATTTGGTCATCAGCCTTTTCCACGACTTCTGCAAATGCCCGGAATACCGCGATCTCTTGGGTGCAGGGAGAGCGCAAATCCTCCTCAATATAGGCAATATCCTCTCCGGACAGGCCGTTGGCTCGCGCCTTAGATAGCACCTCGTCCTGATACTTTTTCAGCTCGGCGTGTTCATCAATGTGGCTCATAGTAATGTTGTCAGCTTGTTCCAGCACAAATTTCAGATGGGCGGCGGGATCGGTAGTTGTTAAATGAACCTTTTTGCCTTTCTGTGCCAGCCCAAGTGCGATAGCGGCAGCAACAGTGGTCTTGCCAACGCCACCCTTCCCCATTGTGAAAACAACCTTTCTTTCCGCTTTGTCAATGGAATCCACAATATCACGCAACCCATAAAATTGTTTTGCGTTGGGTGTCTCAGGCTTAACCTCCTGCCGATCATCCCGGAGCATAGAGCGTACATTTTCAAGGCCGGTAATATTGTAGGCTCGTAGCGGTATTTGATAAGTTGGGAGTACCTTTAGTCCTTCGGGAACAGCACCCAGCGCCGCCTGCTGTTTCTGGTATAGTTTTTCAGAAATAGGATCGTCACTTTGGAGCAGGACGCCATTGACTACTAATATTTGATTGTTCACACCCAAGTCTGCCAGTTCCAGAGAGGCCCGCTGCGCCTCTTTCAACGGGGCGTCTTCCGGGCGAGTAACAAGCACGAGGGTCGTGCGCTTGCTGTCGGCCAGCGTTACAACCGCCTCTTTATAAATGGCCTGTTTGCCTTCCAGTCCGGAAAGCTGTCCCAAACAAGATGCCCCATGCGTACTTTCGCTGATAAAATTGCTCCATGCAGAAGGAAGTTGAAGCATCCGCAGGGTGTGTCCAGTGGGTGCAGTGTCGAAAATAATATGGTCGTACTCTTGTTGCACGTCCGGATCAGTGATGAAGTTGGAAAATTCGTTAAACGCTGCAATCTCAATAGTGCAGGAGCCGGAAAGTTGTTCTTCCATGTTGGTAATCACTGCCTCCGGCATAATGCCACGGTATGGAGCAATCACGCTCTCACGGTATTCAGCCGCCGCCTGAATAGGATTGAGGTTCGCCACCACCAGATTGGGTACAGCAGGGATGGGTGTTCCTTTGTTGGTCAACTCCATCGCAAATACGTCTTGCAGATTAGAGGCCGGATCGGTGCTTATAAGCAGGACTTTCTTTCCCTGATCGGCCAATGATACAGCGGTAGCACAGGCAGCAGAGGTCTTACCCACACCGCCTTTGCCGGTAAAAAATAAATATTGGGTTTTTGTAACTTGAAACGGATTAAACGTGTTCATAAACGACTTCCTTTCTGAGAAATTTTAGCAGCAGCCTTCGGTGGCCGGGGTGTCACCGCAACAACAGCTTTCCGCCGGGGCATCCTCTCCACAGCAATTTGTGGAAGCAGACGTACCACAGCAGCAGGAGGTATCACCCTCACAGCAAGATACGCCCAAAACATCAGCAGACAGTTCCAACCAACTCGTAAATTCTTCGTTGGTAGGATAGCGACCGGCAATCACGATGAAGTCGTCCACCAGCACCACCGGCAGCTTATCAGGGCCAAACTTCTGCAAATACTCGGTCACGGCCTTGCTCTCGACAAACGCCGCCGGGGCGCTGGTCAGGTTAAATCTTTGTACTTCTATGCCATTCTGCTTCAGCGTATTCAATACAGTGGAGATACGGAGCAATTCGGGATCGACGCCGACGCCGCAGAGGCCGGTAGGACAACACATAGCAGGCTCATAGATTTTCATGGTTTTCATAGGGTAATCCTCCTTAAATGATTGAATTATAGAAATTTTTCTATGCTTTGATTATATGAAAACCGATGCCAGAACGTTACACTATCTTTAGCATCGGAAATCATTTTTGTTAGCGGCGCTCTCCTGAATGGCAGATACAATTTGCCTTTGATGTTGTAATCTCATGCAGAGTATTCTTAAAAGCCGCAAGGCGATCTTGATTGAGCGAGTAAAAAGTATTTTTACCCTCTCGTCGGTCATTTACTATGCCTGCTTCAATCAATACTTTCATATCGTGAGATAGGGTAGGCTGTGTAATATGGAACGCTTCCAAAAGTTCACAACCACACAGTTCTCCACAGGAAAGCATATCTACAATGCGTAAGCGTTTCGGATCAGAAATCGCCTTTAGTATTTTTGCAGTATCAATATAAATACTCTCCAAATCGCTCACCTCACATAGAATATTTTCTATTTGTTATTATATGCGCTTCACCTGCGTTTGTCAATATCAAATTGAAAATTTTCTATATTTCTACTTTTAGAGCTTGCTTTCACACCAAAAATATGTAAGCTGTGTCACACAGAATTAAAAGATAATTTTAAGGAGGACACAGCAATGCTTCAAATATCCGAAATCGTAAAGAAAACCGAGGAAATGTTTGACCTGTTCAACGGCCACTTCTACAACGGGGAATTGACCCGCCCGGCCATCACTGTATCCCCGGACGGCGGGCGCGGCGCATACGGCTGGTGCAGTATCCAAGAAATCTGGAACGCCAACGAGGAAAAATACCGGGAGATCAATCTTTGCGCTGAATACCTTGACCGCCCCATGGCAGAGTTAGCTGCCACCCTCTTACATGAAATGGCCCACCTCTACAATTTGGAACATGACGTTCAGGACGTAAGCAACAACGGCTATTATCACAACATGAAATTCAAAGCAACCGCTGAGGCCCACGGCCTTCATATAGAGAAGCACGCAAAATACGGCTGGACAGTTACTACACTGGCTTCGGAGGCGGAGGCATGGATCAAAGCCACCTTGGGCGAGGCCGGTATCCACGCCAGCCGCCTGCAGGTAGAGGGAGGCTCCAAAGGCGGGAGCAAGAAATCCATAAACCGCAGTATCAAATATGTCTGCCCCTGCTGCGGCACCATTATCCGGGCAACCCGCGAGGTGAATGTAATCTGCGGGGATTGCGGAGAGCCTTTCGAGCGGGCATAATATACCGATACCACCGGCCAGCCGATTTACCACGGCTGGCCTTTTTCATTGCCTTTCTATCAGTGAAAAAAGAGAAATTTCTTTGAAAAAAGGCTTGCTTTCACACCCAAAATGCGTAAGCTGTCACTCACAAGGCAAGCAGCCAGTACAAAATACAATCAAAAACGAAAGGTGGAAAACATTATGAAGACAGGAAAAATCACAGCTAAATTGAGGGACGCAGTTCCGGTTTGCCTCATGGTAGAAGGCAAGGAAGTAAAACGGTACAAGAATATTGACCTGCCGGATATGCTCAAAGAGGTGGAAATGCTGGGCTTCCATTTCAACGTACCTACAGACGGCAAAATCACTTTTGAAATCGACTATGCGCAAGGCGTACTGCCGGAGGTATTCCCGGAGCCGAGAGCGAAAATGACGCGGGCCGAGAAGGCAGCGGCCAAAGCGGCAGCGAAAGCCGCTGCAGAGCAGGAAGCCGCCCCGGAGGTTATGCCAGAGGCCCCGCAGGAAGTAACGGCGCTGGCAATCATCCCGGAAACGCCGGTAACATTCCAGCCGGAACAGGTTGAGGAAGTTACCACGGAAGCGGAACCAGCAGCAGATACCGAGGAACCGGCGGCAGAAGCAACCGAGCCCGCCGAGGATACGGAGACCGACAAGGAATCCGGCACAATGGAAATCAGCTACAATGTAACCGGCCCCCGCAGGAAAGAGCTTGCAACCGCCATCGGTGAATTTATCGGCATGGCTCCGGTATACATGAAAGCCCCGACTTACGGCTTCGCCATCAGCAATTACATCCTTGACCGGAACGGAACCCTCCGGGGCGAAGAAAACAAAGAATTGGTTGAGGCCCTTGCGGCACAGGGCTTTACCGCAGCATAAAAACATTACCGGCCCCGCTTCGGCGGGGCTTTTTGCTGCCCGGATATTCTGAAAATAAAGATATGTTTTAAGCATTTTAGAGCTTGCTTTTTGACCGGTGGTGTGTAAGCTGTCACTCACAGAAATCAAACATATCTTTAAGGAGGCCCACACCATGGCAAACTATTCTATCGAAATACAGCGCAACAATGTAACCCTTGCACAGTTTCTCCGATATGTACGCCAGCAATGCGAAAAGAAAGGCATCTACATGGAGATTGACCGCGAGGAATTTGAAAATCCGTACCGCCCCGAAAGCTACAGCTACACGGTAGTAAACGGAGAAAAGAAATGCCATTCCGCCGAGTACATTACCACCAAGAGCCTGCGCCGGAAGCTGGCAAGCTATCAGACCTCAGAAGGCTTCATGGAAAATCACAAAGTTTATTAATCCCCCGCCGTAATGCCCACTGTCCAAATTTTCTATTCAGTTTTTCCAATAGAATCTTGTAATATTCATGGCAGCGAGCTGACAAACCCGCTGCCATGAATATTGATTTCTATTTCTTCAGCATCCGCATAGCATTCAATACTGCGATCATTGCTACGCCAACATCCCCAAACACCGCTTCCCACATACCAGCGATGCCAAACGCACCGAGTATCAGGAATACGCCTTTGACGGTAAGGGCAATCGCTATATTCTGGATAACGATCCGCTTTGTATTTTTTGCCACGTCAATGGCCTCGACTAACTTGGACGGTTCATCAGTCATCAGAACCACATCTGCGGCTTCGATTGCCGCATCGGAACCAAGCCCACCCATTGCAATACCGACGTCTGCGCGCGCCAAAACAGGGGCGTCATTGATGCCATCACCAATAAATGCCAGTTTACTACCCTGACGTTTCTTGCTGTCAAGCAGTTCCAGCTTCTCGACCTTCTGATCAGGAAGCAGTTGTGCATAATATTCATCAAGCCCCAATTCACCGGCCACGGCTCTACCGATTTTTTCATCATCACCGGTAAGCATAACCGTCTTTTCAATGCCAATCCGCTTCAAGTTGGCAATCGCTTTTTTGCTGTCTGCCTTTACCTCGTCCGCAATCAGGATACATCCTGCATACCGCCCATCAACAGCGACATAAACCTTGGTCCCAGCTTTATCGCATGGAACATAAGAGATGTGCTGTGCATCCATCAGTGCGGTGTTACCGGCGAGAATCCTTTTACTGTCCGCGTTCACGCTGATACCGTGTCCAGAAATCTCTTTATAATCGGAAACAACAGTCTGGTCAATTTCCATACCATAGGCGGAAAGGATAGACTTGGCAATCGGATGAGTAGAAAAACTCTCTGCTTTGGCGGCATATTCCAACAGTTGCTGCTTAGTGAAACCTTCCGCCGGAAGAATGTCAGTCACTTTAAAAACGCCCTTGGTAAGCGTTCCCGTCTTATCAAATACGACCACACTAACGCTATTCAGTGCCTCCAGATAATTGCTGCCTTTGACAAGCACACCATGCTTGGAAGCAGCACCAATTCCACCGAAGAAAGTCAGGGGGATCGAGATAACTAACGCACACGGGCAGGAGATAACAAGAAATACGAAGCCTCTGCGTATCCACTCGATCCACTCACCGCCAAAAGCTAGCGGAGGAATGATAGCAAGGATTGCTGCCAGAATAACCACCACCGGCGTATAGTAACGTGCAAAGGTAGTGATAAAGTTTTCGGTCGGAGCTTTTCTGCTGGATGCGTTTTCTACAAGATCAATGATCTTGGCAACAGTCGATTCGCCAAAAGCCTTGGTGACTTGGATCGTCAGTACACCGCTTTGGTTAATGCAGCCGGAAAGAGCTTCATCTCCCTTATGGATGCTTCTTGGAACAGATTCGCCAGTCAATGCCTTAGTGTCAAGCATGGACTCACCATCCAGCACAATACCGTCCAGTGGGATTTTCTCGCCGGGTTTAACTACAATAACCTCGCCAAGTGCAACCGTTTCAGGGCCAACAATAACCAATTCGCCATTTCTATTCACAGTGGCAGAATCAGGGCGAATATCCATCAAATCAGCAATAGACTTTCTGGAACGCTTCACGGCCATGTCTTGGAAAAACTCGCCAACCTGATAGAACAGCATAACAGCAACCGCTTCTGGGTACTCTCCAATGATAAATGCGCCAATGGTCGAAAGGCTCATAAGGAAGTGTTCATCAAACACACGGCCTTTGGTGATGTTTTTGACAGCCCTTATCACCACATCACCGCCCAGTATAATGTAGGAGACAATCAGAAAACCAAGCTCAACAGGTAGCGGGATTTTAGCGAAAACCGTTAGTGCCATACCCAGCGCATAGATAACAGCACCGGAAATCAGGCGGATTGTCATCTTTTTGCTATCATCATCGCCATTGTTCACGGTGTCTTTGCTTTTTGCAGCAGTGACGGTTTCAGCTATATACTCTGAAACAACAACATCCGGCTCATGGCTATGGACAATGGTTTCGATTTGCTTTGCCGCTTCAGTAGCAACAGCAGTTTCCACGCTGATGGTAAGTGTTTGCTTCATCAGATTTACAGCAGAAGAATTTACGCCGTCCAACTCACCAACCTCTTTTTCAATCTTGGCGGAGCAGTTGGGGCAGTCCAGTCCTTTCAACAAGTATGTCTTGGTAACCTGCGGAGTGTTTTTTTCACTAACTTCAACGTCCGGCTCGTGGCTGTGGACGATAGCCTCAATCTGCTTTGCCACAGTAGCAGCAGCGGCAGGCTCCACGTCGATAGTCAGAGTCTGTTTCATCAGATTAACAACAGAAGAACTTACACCGCCCAACTCGCCAACCTCTTTTTCGATCTTAGCGGAGCAGTTAGGGCAATCTAGCCCTTTTAAGAGAAATTCTTTTTTCATATTGAATGGCCTCCTATCATTATATTTTATAATTGCTCAATCATTCAACTATTAAGATAAAAAATCCTCTATCAAGTTTTATTCATACAAATGCTCAAACCCTTTGTCTATGATCTCTTTCACATAGTCATCTGCCAGAGAATAGTAAACGATTTGTGCTTCCCGGCGAAACTTCACAAGGTTTGCCATGCGTAAAGCTTTTAATTGGTGAGAAACTGCGGATTTTGTTAAGCCAAGCAATACAGCCAAATCGCAAACACACATCTCGTTTTGTTCTAAAGCGTGTAGGAGCCGAACCCGTGTACCATCTCCAAATATCTTAAATAGGGTTGCCAGCTTCATATAATCCTCTTTTGGCTGCATTTTGTTACGGGTATCATTGACAATTTCCTCATGGATCACATCACAGTCACAAACAGGATCTCTTGCCATATCTTTTCCCCTCCACCATCATTTATTTATTGAACAATTATTCAACTATGTTTTATAATATCACGTATCCCCTGTTTTGTCAATAGGCCGTAGGGAAATTTAGTGGCGTGAAATGCTACGTAAGCAGTATTTCTTTGCATCACGGAGTATTGTTGCTGACACAAAATGAACAATAACTCTTCTTTTAGAGCTTGCTTTTTGACCGGTGGTATGTAAGCTGTCACTCACAGAAATCAAACATATCTTTAAGGAGGCCCACACCATGGCAAACTATTCTATCGAAATACAGCGCAACAATGTAACCCTTGCACAGTTTCTCCGATATGTACGCCAGCAATGCGAAAAGAAAGGCATCTACATGGAGATTGACCGCGAGGAATTTGAAAATCCGTACCGCCCCGAAAGCTACAGCTACACGGTAGTAAACGGAGAAAAGAAATGCCATTCCGCCGAGTATATTACCACCAAGAGCCTGCGCCGGAAGCTGGCAAGCTACCAGACCTCGGAAGGTTACACCAGATATTATTACTCGGACGAGCTGGAAGAATATGAGGAAACCAAACTACACCGCTATGACTGGACGGTAGACGGAAGCGATACCCCTTGCGAGGCGGAAACAATCAGGAGCTTTCCATACGACTATCAAATATACATCCTTAATTGGGACGGCTCCATGTATAACGAGATATGCGAATTTACCTTTGACACCGAGAAAATCGGCCACGGCTATTACTATCAGGCCAACCGGGACGCGCAGGAATAAGGCAAAAGCGCCAGCCGTAAGAATGAAACGGCTGGCGCTAAAATGTTTTTAATCATTCATTTATGACAAGTATACTTTTTAGCGGTTATTTCTCTCCGCCTTATGTTTCTCAAAGGGTGTCCGCGTATGCTGATAAGGCCGCCGCCATGGCTAAGATTGAAATGTTCCCGCAAATATGCGAGCCTTGTTTCCAAAACCAAGAAAAGGAAAATGTGCTGAAAGGCCCAAAAAATAAGGCTTTTTCAAGACTTGCAGAAAAATAGCCCTCCGAACTGGAAGGCTTATGTTGTATGAAATGTTGTCCCTTTTGACAAAAGGAAACTGCGCCTTATTCCGGTAACGCCACGGATCCTCCATCCCGATTATCGGCTCCATGATGACAGGCTTTCGTCCGCTCTCTCCTCCTTCTCTATCTCCCGCTCTATCTCCTTCTCCATCCCCAAAATTTTCTCCTGCCCCAGGTCCCTCCCCCGGCAGATACAGGTTATCAAGCCCGCCAATTCGCTTCAGATTATTATAAACCTTTCTCTGTTTAAACTTCAGCTGCTCCTCATAACTCATCATCTGGAGCTGGCAGCCGCCGCACTGGCGCGCCACCGCACAGCGCTCCTCCACACGGGCAGGGGAAGGCTTAAGTACCTTCATCAGTCTGGCAAAACCGTAATTCTTCTTCATTTTCATTGCCTTTGCTTCAATCAGGTCTCCGATTACGGCATCTTTAATAAACCAGATATAACCATCCAGTTTTCCTACGCCTTCACCACTCTCGCTCATATCCTCTATTATCACTTCAAAAACATCATTCTTCTTGATATTCATGTCTATTCTCTCCATTCTCCCCCAAACCGTCACACCATCATGCCATGCAGCAATCCTGACGGCATGAACAGTTACATGCCATCTTACATACCATCACAAATACTTCGCCCGCTCACCGCCGATATACTTCAGTCTGGTCCTGGCACACACCACGTGAGCATCGCCAATCTCCTTCACGGAAATCCTTACCGGTACCGCCACAGCCCTCAGATGCATGCCAATTAATGTATCACCGATATCAATTCCCGCGTGCGCCTGAATCCGTTCCACTGCCACAGGACATCTCATCCCCGCATATGCAGCCGTAGCAAATGACCCTCCGGCTTTCAAAGCAGGCACCACATTCACCATCTCATATCCGTACCGTTCGGCCGCCTCTTTTTCCAGAATCAGCGCCCGGTTTAAATGTTCGCAGCACTGTGCGGCAAGGTAAATCTCCCTTGGCTCCAGCTCCTTCATCAAAGCTTCATATACCGCCTGTCCGATTTCCCCGCTGGAATAAGAGCCGATTCTGTGGGCTGCTATCTCACTGGAAGAACATCCGACAACCATAATCTGCCCCCGCTCCATCTGTGCCTCTTCCAGAAGTTCCTTCGCCGCTTTTCTTACTTCCTGCCCGATTGCTTCCAGACGGCCTGCTGTTTCCTTTTCCTCCGACACGCCGGCCGGATGCCGATACATTATATCCACTTTCACTTACTCCTTTCACAACACTACGAAATGCATAAGAATACTTGTACAGAATTACATAAATTCCTTAGTCACAGCTCCCGCTGTCTACGCCAGGAGCATGTCTGCAAGCTGGCCGCAGGAGCACTGTGCCGCCGCTTCGTAGACGCACGCCTGACGCAGATATCAATCACTATTAACAGCTATCTATGCATTGCTGTACTAAAGCGTGTCTAAAAACAAATTTCCGCCTTTCCATATCCCCCTCTCCACGCATTGCGGCATATCAGGCCAAATCCGATTAACACAGCCCATACGCTGCGCTCATTTGGACCAAATTTCCCACAAGGTGAGACGTACATCTGGCAGAAAACTATTTTCAAACACGCTCTCTAACATCCCCTGAATTTCACTTCTTAATATAAAAAAATCCATACTGTTTACAACTCGGCCAAAAACGCAGTTCTATGGACAATTCCCATAACAATATCATGCAAAAAGCTGCAGAACACTGTTCATAAACAGTAACAAAAAATCAAACAGCTATTACAGCTCCCATCACACTTCCAGGTAAAATTCCCGCACCCGATCCATCCTGGCCGTCATTCCGGACAGCATCATATCAGCCACTGTGAATGCCGCCATCATTTCCACAACAACAACCGCCCTCGGAACAATAATCGGATCATGGCGCCCCTTGACGCTGATTTCAATCTCCCCGCCATCCCGGTTCACCGTCTTCTGCGGCGATGCAATCGAAGGAGTCGGTTTAAAAGCAGCCCGAAACACAATCTCTGTTCCGTCGCTGATTCCTCCCAGGATGCCTCCGGCATGGTTTGTCCTCTTGCCGACCCGGCCATCCGGAGAAATACAAAATGCGTCATTATTTAATGCCCCGGTCGTCTTGGCAGCTTCAAATCCGTCGCCAATCTCAAACCCCTTCACGGCTCCGATCGAGCAAATCGCTTTGGCGAGATTTGCATCCAGCTTTTCGAATACCGGCTCGCCAATTCCGGCCGGAACCCCCTGTATCACACATTCCACAATCCCGCCGGCCGAATCCATCTGCGCCATCTTCTCTTCCAGAAACATCTGCGCCTCAGCAGCCGCAGACGCATCCGGCATATACAGCATATTCCGGCTGCACTCTTCCATATCAAACCGCTCCGGCTGCACCTGGATATTTCCGATTGCTTTCGTATACGCCGTCACCCTGACTCCAAGGCCCTCCAGAATCTTGGCCGCCACAGCTCCGGCCGCCACTCGGCCGATGGTTTCCCGGCCCGAGGATCTTCCGCCCCCGCGGTAGTCCCGGAAACCATATTTTTTATCAAAGGTATAATCTGCATGGCCCGGTCTGTAATAACCGGCTATCTCACTGTAATCCTTCGAATGCTGATCCTGATTCCGAATCATCATTGCAATCGGTGTTCCGGTTGTCCTTCCCTCAAATACACCGGACATAATTTCAACCGAATCACTCTCATTTCTTTTCGTTGTATACCGGCTCTGCCCCGGTTTTCTTCTGTCGAGATATTTCTGAATATCCTCCTCAGCCAGCAAAAGTCCTGCCGGACAACCGTCCACAACCACGCCAATCCCTGCGCCATGGGACTCCCCCCAGGTAGTCATTGTTAATATCTTTCCAAATGTAGAACCTGCCATGCTTTCCTGCTCCTTGTCTCTCCATACATATTGCGAACTTTTCACCAATCCGGTGATATACCGTATCGTCTCATACACAATCAGGCATTCCACTTACAGCTTACTTATTGCTTATTTAACCGCCGGCTCACCGCTTACTTACTGCCCATTCACTTATTTACTGCCTGCTTTCCGCCTTCGTCTTCTTACCCCCGGCGGTTCCATTCGGCACCCTCGTGATCACACAGCAGTTCGGTTCATTAATTGTAATACTCCTGCTGCACATTACCAGCAGGCCCTTCTCATAATCCACCTCAAAGAAGGAAATGCTGTTGCTTGCATGATTAATTGATGCCAGATGCTTTTCATCCGGAAAAACAGCGATATCTTTCGGGTAATCGCCGCTGATAGGCAGACAGCTTATCATGGTGAGTACGCCTGTCTCGGGATCTCTTCTATATACGCTGACGGAATTATCCCCTGCATTGCTGCAATACAGGTAATCCTCCTTCGGAGACAGACGGATTGCACAGGCCGCGGTAAGCTGGCTCAGGCGTTCCGGCGCAGTGGAGGTAATGGTCTGAATCTTTTCAAAATGCGGTACTCGGTCGCCCTCTTCATATTCATACGTAAATACGTCAATCACGTTTTTGATCTCATACATCAGATAAATAAACTTTCCGTCTCCGCTGAACAAAAACTGCCTGGGACCTGACTCCAGTTCACAGCGCAGAGCATCCACCTGAGTCAGCAGGCCCTTTTTCTCATCGAACCGGTATACCTTCACCTGATCAATTCCAAGATCGGCGACAAGCACAAAATGACCGTCCGGAGTTCTGGCGCTGCAGCTTACATGCGGGCGGAAGGTTCGCTCTGCGACGCTGCCAAGTCCTTTATGAAACACACCATCCGTAATCTCACCGACCGAACCGTCTTCATTCAGTCTCAGAACCGTCTCCTTGCCATCATGATATCCGGAAACGAAAATATATTTGTCCTCCGCATCCGTCGTAATATGGCAGCCGCGCATTCCTTTGATATTGGCGCTGTTCAGCCTGGAAAGTGCGCCGTTCTCCATAATACGGAATGAAACTACACCTTCATCTGCTATTGAATACAGAGTTCTTCCATCATTTGACACGGCAAGATAAGAAGAATTGTCCACTTCCACTTCACACCTGTATTGAAAACAGCCCTTATCCATATCCACATCATAAACGGTGATTCCCTTCGCCTGCCCGTTATATGAATAAGAACCTACATAAGCCATGTATTTATTCCGCATATCTTTTCCTCCTCATATTCTGTTACTTGTCCCGCAGCTGTTCCGTCTGAATCTGTTCCACAGGTATTATCACATTTTCTCTTTCCTACTATTCTACCAGCCCGGACTCAAATTTGCATCCATTTTAATCAATTCAGTGGTATTTTTTTATGATTTGGAGATTTAGATAAGCAGGTGAGGACGCGGTCGCAGACCAGCGGACGGTGCTGGATGAGTCTTTCGTCCCGGGGAAAGTGTGTCGTGGGTTGGGGCTGCGGGCGAAGATAAAGTCTGCGGAGCACGCTCTCGCTCCCTGAAATGCATCGCGCTGCTAGGCTCGAAAAAACCTCGCCAATCAGCGATGGATTTCAAAGGCATCCGCAGACTTTATCTTCCCCTTCGCCCCAAGGGAAGATTTTCGCCAGGACGAAAGACTCCGCCAAGGGTGTCGCTCCGCCGGCCTGCGGCCGCTGATTGTCTCACGCGTTAAGTGCGGGGGAGAACCTTGTCGTAGCCACTCAGTCCTTCTGCAGTGAGGAGTTATGGCGGCTTATAGTTGGTTATAAATTTGTTTGCAATATCTAATTAAAAAATTACTGGATGCCGGATTTTACATCGGCCTTCCGGAAACACGTAGTGGCCGCGACAAGACCCACTCTGTTTAAGGTTGGAGACAATCAGCGCCCGGAACGGACCATGTCCGGTGCCGCAAAAATCTTCGCCGGATTCCCCCTCCACGACAACCTATCCACGGGGACGGAAAACTCAGCCAGCCTCCTCACCACACCGGACATAGTCCGTTCCGGACGCGTCCTCCAACATCAGTTAAATCTCCATTTATTCGACACCATTTTTCACCAAACCTATTGACAGCAGACGCAGTTCCTGTATAATGATATTTGCGTCATGTTTATTATTAGTAAACTTTTAAGTTAATTTTACATTCATTTAGTAAATGTAAACTTTTTTCTTATTATATTATCCATTCACAGGCCGCCTTCCCGTCCGGCACGGCAGGCCGCCTCTGTCCCGCGCGAAAGGAGGAGACCGTGAACATCGGAGCCAAATTAAAAGAACTGCGCACGTTAAAGGGCCTGACCCAGGAAGAACTGGCGGACCGTGCAGAGCTTTCCAAGGGATTCATCTCCCAGCTGGAAAGGGATTTAACCTCCCCGTCCATTGCCACCCTGATGGACATTCTGCAATGTCTTGGAACCACCATCGGTGAATTTTTTAATGAAACGCCGGAGGAGCAGATCGTCTTCGGCAAAAACGACTATTTCACCAAGGAAGACACAGAACTGAAAAATGAAATAAAGTGGATTATCCCAAATGCCCAGAAAAATATTATGGAACCGATTCACCTTGTCCTCTCCCCCGGCGGCTCCACGTATCCTGACACTCCGCATGAAGGGGAGGAATTCGGATACGTGCTTCAGGGCAGTATTTCCATTCATCTGGGAAACCGCACTTATAAAGCAAAAAAAGGGGAATCCTTCTATTATACGAGCGATAAGACCCACTACCTGTCAAGCAGGTCAGGAGCATCCATCATTTGGGTCAGCTCGCCGCCAAGCTTCTAATTATAATACACACGGAGGAAAAGTATGAGCCAGCCATTAATTGATTTAGTTAACATTACCAAGAGCTATGACAGCAATGTTGTCCTTGACGATCTCTGTCTATCTGTCCGGGAGAATTCCTTCGTCACTCTTCTCGGTCCAAGCGGCTGCGGCAAGACGACGACGCTGCGCATCATCGGCGGTTTTGAATCCCCTGATAAAGGAGGCGTGATTTTCGGAGGAAAAGATATTACCAAACTCCCGCCCAATAAACGGCAATTAAACACCGTATTCCAAAAATATGCGCTGTTTCCCCATATGAGTATTGCCGATAATATTGCCTTCGGCCTGAAAATCAAGAATAAACCCAAGAATTACATTGAAGACAAAATTAAATATGCATTAAAGCTGGTAAACCTGGATGGTTTTGAAAACCGCTCTGTAGATTCCCTGAGCGGCGGGCAGCAGCAGCGTATCGCCATAGCCCGCGCCATCGTCAACGAACCGAAGGTCCTGCTTCTGGACGAGCCGCTGGGAGCCCTGGATCTCAAGCTGCGCCAGGACATGCAGTACGAACTGATCCGGCTGAAAAATGAGCTGGGAATCACATTTATTTATGTCACCCATGATCAGGAAGAGGCCCTCACCATGTCCGATACGATTGTCGTAATGAACCAGGGCTACATCCAGCAGATGGGCTCTCCGGAGCAGATATACAACGAGCCGGAAAATGCCTTCGTAGCCGATTTTATCGGCGAGAGCAACATTGTAGACGGCCTGATGCTCCATGATGAACTGGTAGAGATCTTCGGCGCAAAATTTGCCTGTGTGGACCGTGGTTTCGGCGTAAACCAGCCGGTAGACGTGGTTATCCGTCCGGAAGACATCGATCTGGTAAAGCCGGAACAGGGAACCCTTGAAGGCATTGTCACCCACCTGATTTTTAAAGGCGTTCACTATGAGATGGAGGTTACGACCCCCGACGGTTTTGAATGGCTGGTTCACAGTACGGATATGTGCCCGGTAGGCGAGAAGGTCGGCATCCATGTTGATCCTTTTGATATCCAGATCATGAACAAACCAGCCTCTGAAGACGAGGAGGCGGTAAGCATCGATGAATAAATCTGTAAAACGGCTTCTGGCCGGACCTTATATTGTCTGGATGATCGGTTTTACCATCATCCCGCTCCTGCTGATCGTCTTCTACGGACTGACCGACAAAGGCGGAGCGTTTACACTGGCAAATGTGTTGTCCATCGGCACGCCGGAGCATGCCAAGGCTCTGTTTTTATCCCTGGGCCTCTCTCTGCTCAGCACCCTGATCTGCCTTGTCCTGGCTTACCCGCTGGCCATGGTTCTTCGCAGGAAGAATATCGGCCAGGGAAGCTTTATGGTATTCATTTTCATTCTTCCGATGTGGATGAATTTCCTGCTGCGCACACTGGCATGGCAGACGCTGCTGGAGAAAAACGGAGTTATCAACGGCATTTTGAATTTTCTGCACCTGCCGAATATTGCCATCATCAACACTCCATGGGCGATCATCCTGGGTATGGTTTATAACTTCCTGCCATTCATGATTCTCCCGATTTACAACGTACTTGCCAAAATCGACGACAACACGATCAATGCGGCTAAAGACCTGGGCGCCAATGAATTTCAGACTCTGACCCATATCTGGATTCCGCTCAGCCTGCCCGGAATCATCAGCGGAATCACGATGGTTTTCGTCCCTGCCCTGACCACTTTCGTTATCTCGAACCTTCTGGGCGGCAGCAAAATCCTGCTGATTGGCAATGTCATCGAGCAGGAATTTACAAAGGGCAGCAATTGGAACCTGGGTTCCGGCCTTTCCCTTGTGCTGATGATATTCATTTTACTGAGCATGGCCCTCATTGCAAAATACGATAAAGAAGGGGAGGGCACGGCATTCTGATGAGAAAATATACATTAAAACAATTTTTCCAGGACTTTTACCTGGTGCTGATCCTGATATTTTTATATGCCCCCATCGTTACAATGATGGTTCTGTCCTTCAATAATACAAAGTCCAGAACACTCTGGGGCGGTTTTACGACCAAATGGTACACGCAGATGTTTGAGAACCAGGCGATTATGAATGCCCTTTACAACACCCTGCTTATCGCTTCCCTGTCGGCGCTCATTGCGACAATTATCGGCACCGTGGCCGCTATCGGCATTAACAGCATGAAAAAAGTCCCTCGCACCATTGTCATGGGCGTGAACAACATTCCGATGTTAAACTCCGAGATTGTAACCGGTATCTCCCTGATGCTGGCATTCATTGCCTTCGGCATCTCCCTGGGATTCAAAACCGTTTTAATCGCCCACATTACATTTAACATCCCATATGTGATTTTGAGCGTTATGCCGAAATTAAAGCAGACAAATAAATCCACTTACGAAGCGGCGATGGATCTGGGCGCAGGACCGGTTCAGGCATTCTTTAAAGTAGTATTTCCCGACATTATGCCGGGTGTCCTGTCCGGCTTCCTGATGGCCTTTACGATGTCGCTGGATGACTTTATCATCACCCACTTCACAAGAGGCGCAGGAATCGATACGCTTTCCACGCTGATTTACAGTGAAGTGCGCCGCGGTATCAAACCTTCCATGTATGCGCTTTCCACGCTGATTTTCGTGACAGTCCTGGTGCTGCTGATCATCACCAATTTTTCACCGGAGGAAACGAAAAAAACAGCTGTTCCATTGTCGCCGGAAGAAAATGCCAGACGGTTAAACCGCAGAAAGAGAAACAGCAATATCAAACGCGCTGTTCTCGCCGCGGCAACCGTGGTAATTATCTGCGTGGTCGGTTTCACCACCTATGGCCGCTATTCCACCAAGCACTCCAACGAGCTGTATGTCTACAACTGGGGGGAATATATCGACGATTCCGTAATTGAACAATTCCGGGAAGAGACAGGTATCGAAGTGACCTATGACCTTTTCGAAACCAATGAGGAGATGTATCCCGTCATTGAAGCCGGCGCGGTCAACTATGATGTCGTCTGTCCGTCCGACTATATGATACAGAAAATGGCTGAAAACGGCCTTTTGGCTGAAATCAACTTTGACAACATTCCGAACCTTGCTAATATTGATCCGAAGTTCCTGGAAATGTCAAGGGAGTTTGATCCGGAGAATCTTTACTCCGTACCGTATACCTGGGGAACCGTCGGTATTCTCTATAACACAAAAACAATAGAGGAACGGGGTCTTCCCGTACCGAAGAAATGGTCGGATCTCTGGAATCCGGCATACAAAGGGGAAATCCTGATGCAGGACAGTGTCCGGGATGCCTTTATGGTAGCCCTGAAAACACGCGGTTACTCGATGAACACAGAGAATATCAACGAGCTTCAGGAGGCAAAAGCCGATTTGATTGCACAAAAGCCCCTTGTTCAGGCCTATGTCATTGATCAGGTTCGTGATAAGATGATAGGCGGTGAAGCCGCGCTCGGCGTTATTTTCTCCGGAGAGATGCTCTATATCCAGGAGGAAGTGGAAAATCAGAATCTCGACTATTCGCTGGAATACGTCATTCCCGAGGAGGGAACCAACCTCTGGATTGATTCCTGGGTGATCCCGGCCGATGCAAAGAATAAAGAAAATGCGGAAAAATGGATTAATTTCCTCTGCCGCCCCGACATCGCCCTGAAGAACTTTGAGTACATCACCTACGCGACGCCGAATAAAGCGGCAAAAGAGCTTCTGGATGAAGACATGCAGAACAACAAGGCTGTCTTCCCCGACATGGACCAGCTTGAAAACTGTGAAGTCTACCGTTATCTCGGGGATGAAACTGACGCAGTTTACAACAATCTGTGGAAAGAAGTCAAATCAAACTGATGAAAACACGCTCTAAGGAGCAGACACCCTGACTGCACCGCTGAATCATCTCATTATCCCGGAAAATATGGCTGCCGAAAAGGCGGTCCTGCTTTCCGGGATATTTTTCTCTGCGCTTACTGCCTCCCGCCCCCGGCCTTCCCGCTTTTACTCCCTGCGTTCATTCTGACCGCCGTTAGCCAGATTTCTCAGATGCAGATATACCGTATTCTTTGAGATATCAAGGGCATGGGCCACCTGGACCACCGCTTCCTTCACCTGGAAAATCCCTTTGTCGTGGAGAATGCGCACAATTTCCTTATTTTTATTGGAGCTGCTTATAGACGCATCAGCCATTACTTTGGTTTTAGCTTCTCTGACAGAGGAGGCAATCAATCCCTCCATGTCCTCATTAAAGCTTTCCGTAATTGCAGGCGTCGCCGGAGGTTCATTAAAGAATGAGGATAACATGGTTGAAAACGGAATGTCCAAATGCAGATTAATGCATAAAAGGCCGATAATTCTCCCTCCCTCGCCGATAATTGGTATTGTAGCTGATTTAAGAGTGCTGCCATTCTTTCTGTTGAAATAGACAAGGGAGTGGGGGGAACTCTGTTTTCTAATCCGCTCCAGCATCGTAAGCGCCAGATCGGTGATTGGCGCCCCCTCCTCCCGGTTTGTATAATGGCCGTTAATAATCTTGATAACCGAATGTTCCAAGTCCTCCAGACTGTGGAGAACCAGTTCATAACCTTCCCCAAAATATTCGCTGAAACCGTCTAACACCGTTTTATATGAATCCAGAATCAGCCTGTCCGCCTTTGTCAATATTAAATATGCCGCCATCTTCTAATCTCCTTCCCTCCCTGAATCATAGTTAAATTATACCATCTGCTATCCTGTGAATAAATCAGGAAATATGAAATTATAATGAAATTTATTTTAGTAAAAATCTCCTATTAACCATTATAACTGTAAATCTCTATATATTCTATAGAAATAATCAGTCTTTTAAATTTATATTTAAATAAAATTATAGCTATTGACAAAAAATTAATAGTATGATATCCTCCAATTACGAATAATATACTGACAATTCTTACTGAAAGCAATCAATCGCAAAGTCAAAAACTGCATGTATACATCTTGACACTCCCCCATTAAACTGAATTTTATTTCATTGTACCTATAAAACCAGAACCAATATTTTAATTTAATAAATAAGGGAGGGCACCTATCTATGAAAAAAGAAAGAAAAATCAAAGAACTCACAATCCCCATGGCCTTGTTCGGTTTTTTTGCACCGCTCCTGCTGATCCTGCTTCTTCTCTCGCAAGGGGTGGGAATCATGCTGGCGCTGACGGCAGCCATCTGCGTGGAAAGCATTTTTGGCGTCTATCTGGGATATTCATGGGAAGACATTGAAGAATACGCATTAAAAGGAATTGGGCGTGTAAATCAGACCGTTATCGTAATGATATTGATCGGAATGTTGATCGGTGTCTGGATTTCCGCCGGAAGTGTACAGACCATGCTATATTACGGAATCAATTTAATCCATCCCAAACTGTTTCTTCCCATCGCGTTTATTATCTGTATTATCACCTCTTTAGTGACCGGTACCTCCTGGGGAACGGCCGGGACAATGGGCATCGCCTTGATAGGCATCGCCCAGGGACTGGGGATCCCGGCTCCGATGGCGGCAGGCGCCATCATCTCGGGCGCTCTGGTAGGCGACAAGCTCTCCCCTCTCTCCGACACAACATTGCTGGCAGCCGCCACTTCGAGAGTAAAACTGTTCGACCACATTTTATCGCTTTGTTATGTCACTCTTCCGGTATCTATAATTTCGATCATTGTATACAGTATATTAGGATTTAAATACGGTCACGGGGAAATGAATCTGGCTTCCGTACAGATTCTCTCAGAAAGCCTGAAGTCCTCCTGTAATATCGGTGTCCTGATGCTCGTCCCCCTTTTGTTTGTGTTAATTCTTTCAGCAATGAAAAAACCCACCATTCCCGTTTTTGCAGGCGGTCTTGTCATCGGCTGTATCTGGGCCGTCCTGTTCCAGAACATTCCCCTCACCGATGTCATCGGCTCCGCTGTAGGTGGTTTTAAAAGCGCGACCGGCAATGCCGATATTGATAAACTTCTCTCCAGAGGCGGCGCTCTGAGTATGGCGGAAACAATCTTTCTCTGTATTGGAGCCGGTATGTTCTCAGGCGTGTTTGAACGGACCGGAGTTTTATCCCGTTTAATGGATCAGTTGAGAAAGATAGTAAAATCAGTAGGCGGCCTGGTATTCTCCGTTACCTTAACCGGTATCGCGCTGATGTTCGGCGGCGCCGGACAATCCTGTACACTCAGCCTCCCGGCAATTGCCTTCAGGGATGCATTTGAGGATATGGACGTCCATCCAGGAGTCCTCTCGCGAAGTCTGGAGTGTACCGGCACCGTCCTCGGCTCCATCGTGCCATGGGATGCCTCTGCCATCCTATACAGCGGACTGTTCGGCGTATCGGTGGCCCAATATCTCCCCTTCAACCTGGTGGCCATACTTTCTCCGGTTATTGCAGTCTTAACGGCTTATATTGGATTTGGTGTTCTTAAATATAATGAACAGATGCATTTCACAATGAAATTACGCAAATATAAATAATTGTTGGTTACTACCATGTTATTTACAGATAGAAGGAGGCTAATATGACATCAGAAGCAATCACCAGGCTCCTAAACGGACTTCCGCGGCAAATTCTTTTTCCTGGCGTGACTCCTGTGACAAGAATGTATAATCTGGAAAAACTGGCGGGAGCCGGACCGCTTTACATAAAGCGCGACGATTTAAATGGAGTCGGCCCCGGGGGGAACAAAGTCCGTCCGTTGGAATACCTGTTAGGTGAAGCTCTGGCCCGTAAAAACGATACCATTATCGCATCCGGACAGGCAAACTCCAATCTCTGTTCGATTGCCGCATCCGCCTGCTGCAAGCTGGGCGTAAAATGTATTCTGGTACATAACAGCAACAGGCCTGAGAAGCCGGCGGGAAATGCCCTGCTTAACTATCTGTCGGGTGTGGAGGAACACTACATCGGAGAGGTATCTGAAAAGCAGCGGGAAATTTATATTTCTGAATTGGCGGATGTATTAACAAAAAACGGTAAAAAGCCATACATAATAGAAAATGGAGCAACCACCATACACGGCAGTGTCGGTTATATTCATCTTCCATTGGAGCTGGCGGCGCTTGGAAGTGAATATTCCATTACGGATTTGTTTGTGCCGGGAGGCAACGGCGGTCTCGCTTCAGGAATTGTACTTGGTACAATGCTTTTAGGGAGCCCCTTTCATGTCCATGTCATTACAGTTGAAAATCCGAAGGAAGAGCTTCACCGGATTATAAAAGAGCTTGTTGAAGGCATGAAAGAATACCTTGGAACAGACATCGATTTACCGCTCGACTGCGCTATGACAATACACGAAGATTACCGGGGCGGCGGCTGGGGCATTCCTACGAAAGAAGCCGATGCCATGATTCAGACTGCTGCAAATCAGGAGGGAATTTTCCTCGAGCGAGTTTATACCTCCAAAACTGTCTGGGGCATGTACGATCTTCTGAAAAAGGGAAAAATAAAAACCGGCGGCGCCTGTGTCCTGCACTCCGGCGGCTTTGCCGCCCTGTTTAACCAGTATTGATACTGTGAACCGCAAAATAATAAATTAGGTATGTTTACAGCCCTGCACAGTTTTTGCAGGGCTGGTTTCTGTTCGCAGAGGAGATTTAGTTAAGCAGGTGAGGACGCCGCCGGTACGGCCAGCGGACATGGTCCGTTCCGGACGCGTCCTCCTCACCTCAGCTAGAAAGAGCAAAGAAAAGTCTTGAATTATCATCATAAAAAACGTAAAATCAAAATAGGCCTGTTAACAGGCCGCCGTTTCAGTTCACAGACTCAACACATACAACAGGATAACTGAGCTGACGTAAAAACAAGAAAGGAAGGTAAACAACCATGAAAATAGCAGTTCCATACTCAGACGGCCTGGTGTTCCAGCACTTCGGCAAATCAGAACAATTTAAGATTTATGATACAATAGATGACGAAATCATCTCCTCGGAAATCGTGGATACCAGCGGAAGCGGCCACTCTGCCCTTGCCGATTTCCTGAAGGAGAAAGGCGCAGGCGTCCTGATCTGCGGCGGTATTGGCGTTGGAGCCGTGACAGCGCTTCAGAATGCCGGAATCCAGATCCTGGGAGGGGCAGAAGGCGAGGCCGATAAATGTGTGGAAGAATTCCTTGGCGGAAGACTCCACTTCGGCGCTTCCGGCTGTGCATCCTGTTCCTCCTCCTGCGGCCATCACCACGGAGACGGGGATGAAGAAGAATGTGACGGTAATATCAGCGCCTGCGGCACCTGGTGTCATTGATGCTAAAACGGTTGATAAAAAAATTACCATAAACCTGATAACAAGGTAACAGTTCAAGCTGTCTGAGCTGTTACATAGCAAGACAAGTCCCCCGGCAATCCATGATTCAGGGAATCTGGATTGCCGGGGAACTCTTTTCTATCCTGCTTTTCAGCGTCTCAATACAAGCATCATCCCCGAACCCGATTTCAAGGATTTCCTGTGCTCCTGCGATTTCCAGAATCTCTTTCCCTATCTCAATCCGTTCTTTATCGCGGCAAAGATCCGTTTTTGTAATCACTCCAATCACCGGTTTCCCGCCGAACATAGAACTCATGCGTGGTGAAAATGTACTCTGTTCATCGGTTGCCGAGAGAAGAAGCAGTATCACGTCCGCTTCCACTGCCGTGACTATCAGTGCGCTGTAAAACTGCTTTTGTTCCAGATATTCTCCGGGCGTGTCCACAATTCCGTCCCCGATCACCTGGATAGACTGCGTCTTCCGGTAGCTGACCGTCTCCCCGGTCAGCCGCTGCCCGAGCGTCGTCTTTCCGCAGCCAATCTTTCCAATCATCATGATTTTCTTCATCGCCTAAGACCTCGTGATTTCCGTCATTGTAAAATGCAGTGTCTCGCCGAGGACGCGGAGTACATCTTTGAGAGCCGCATCCACTGCGGCCACGTCCCCGCAGATCACAAGAGAACCTGAGAAACGGTCGACAAATACGATTTCCACCTCTGCCGCCTTGGTCGCCACATCGGCTCCGATTATGGCGGCCTCGCTGGGGGTAATGGTTAAAATCCCCAGCGCTCCGCGGGTTTTGCTGACTACGCCCAGCTTTTTATATAAATCATCATTGGGGTTCGCAATCAGATGGGCCATTGTCACCTGTTTGCCGGGAACAAATTCCTGGATAATCCGCTGTTTGGAATCAAAGGGATTTCCTTGTGTCATACTGCCATCTCCTTTACAATAATGTATCAAAAATCTCTTTGCGGGGACTTGGAATAACAGTGCTGGTGACGGCGAGTCCTTTTTCTTCTCCTGCCGCCATACCGCAGCGCACGGCCTCCTCCACCGCCGCCACCTCTCCCGTAAGAACGGCAAATGATTTTCCCCCGATTCCCACACCGAGACGGACGTCCAAAAGCGTCACATCCGCCGCCTTAGCAGCCGCATCCGCCGCATATACCGCAGCTGTAACGCTGAAGAATTCCATAACACCGACGGCATTTACGCCGTCCGGCGCCGTAGACAGGCTGATTGCCTGGATCACCTGGGGATGTATGCGGGGAATCACGACCGAATCAACGAGATGTGCGTCGATCACGGCTGCCCCCGCATCCAGGGAGGCACTCACCGCCGCCACATCCCCGTAAAATAAAATAGTATATTTCCCCGGACATACCGGCTTTGCATATAAAAGCGCCGTGTCTGCCGCCTTAAGCACTGCGTCCGCCGCTTCAATTCCTTTGGCTATACTGTTGCTTTCAAGGATTCCGATTGCTTCCATTCTCTGTGCGCTCCTTTACCACTATACTTTACTATTTCTGTTACAGTTCAGCCTTCGGTCAAACTGCAGCAAATGCTGCACAGAAACGGCAAAAAACGCCGTTTCGCGCCGCGTAACCCGGGATTTTCACAAAAAAGCAGCGAAAACACCTCGAGGAATACACCATGACTGAACTGTTACCTATTACTCAGCTTCCGGACGCCTTGATTTCCAGATACTGTTCCTCCACCTTCACGACACCGCTCACCGAGGCGTGCAGCGCGCTGCCCATACTGCCGTCCGGACAGACTGCGATAAGCCGGCCTTCCTCTACCCTCTCACCGTCCTTTACTACCGGGTATGACGGTGCGCCGATACTCTGGCGGAGAGCCAGGCGGACCGTCCCTGCAGCCCCGGACGGGAGCACTGCCAGCTCATCAATTTTAACTGCCTCATAGGCCGCCACTCCTGCCCTGGAAGCCACGCGCCCGGTGGGCGCTTTACGCATATTCCTGTCGGGATCCGCCTTCCATTCCCCTTCTGGGCGCTGGTAGCGAAGTCCTGCTTTGGCCAGTTCTCCTTTCAGGATTCCATTAATCCGTCTCGGCTGCAATCCCATCGGGCACGCGAAAATTTCGCAGATTCCGCATTCACAGCAGAGGGCCGCATTTCGTATGTCGCTGTCATCCAGTATCTCGGTTATATCATGACAGGACGCCAGTTTCCGCATGATCCGGTGCGGCTTAAGAGGATGTCCAAGCAAAGCCCTGGGACAGAGCTGGGAACAGAAGCTGCACTGGATACAGGCTGATTTCGCCCGGTTCAGCATGTGCCTGACCGTGACCTCCGAGCGCCTGGCAATGCTGCTGTCCGCAGGGAGCACAATAAGACCCGACATGGTTTTTGTCACCCAGGCGTTCTCTGCCTCTTCTTTTGTAAGGAGTTTCCCCATCATGGGCCCTCCGTTTACGACCACATAATCAGGGATAAGCGGGCCGCCTGCCAGTTTCAGGCATTCACTGACCGGGGTTCCTATCGGAACCTTTGCAATGACCGGCTTTCCTACTGCTCCCGTCACAGTCAGATATTTCTGAGTAAACGGCCGCCCCTCCATCGCCTCATAGATGCAGAAAAGCGTGGCCGCATTGCTCACCACACAGCCCACGTTCAGAGGGATGCCGCCGGGAGGAACCACATTTCCCGTCACTTCATATACAATTGTCTGCTCATCTCCGGCCGGGAAAAAGCTTTCAAGCCGGTGGAGGCTGACGGATGAGGAAAAAGACTGGATTGCCTCCTCCAGAGCCTTTATCTCCCTTGTGTAGGAATGCTTGAGCGCTATGACACACCGGCCCGCTCCTGTTTCACGCAGCAGCATATCGGCGGCCTGTATCAGTTCCCGCGCCTTATTCCTCATAAGATAGCGGTCTGTTTGGAGAAGCGGCTCACACTCCGCTCCGTTGATGATAATCGTCTCAATTGTTCCATTGTATTTTGCATGAGTCGGAAATCCGGCGCCGCCGCAGCCGATAATTCCGGCCTCATAGATAAGTTTAGTCAGCTTCATATTATTCCCCCTTATCCTTCGCTATCTCAAGGGAATCAATGATGCCGACAATCGCGCTGTCAATCGGAGAGTCATCGGAACCGATGGCCCGCCTGGCTGTGCTGCCGCTCACCACCAGTACCTGCTCCCCGATTCCGGCCCCGACCGAATCGGCTGCCACAAAGGTGGCTCCATTCCTTCTGTTTGTCGTCACTTCCCGGACAATCATCAGTTTATGGCCGTTCAGTCCCTCTTCCTTTTTCGTAGCCCATACATGGCCTACCACCTGACAAATCATCATATCGTCCGCCTCCCCTCCTGCCAGTATACTTCTATCCCTGCATGGCGAAGGACATCCTTAGCCGAAGGCGTAAGAATCACGCCTTTTGCCAGGGCAAACTTTTTACTCCCTGATGCAAGCTTGCGGGCCACCGCCTCCGTAATCAGCTTTCCCTCAAATTCCGGCACGCAGGTTTCTTTCTCTGTATCCGTCTCCTTGTCCATCTCTCTAACTGAATTTCCGCCGTTGAATCTGTCCGTATTTCCTGTTCCTCCGGCAGCGATTTTCATTCTGGCCGTGGCATGTTTCGGTAATATACATGCATTCGCCTCATCAAAATCGATATGCATGGCAAGGGCGGCCTGACTGCTGACGCGGCATATTACATTTTCCAGCGTGGTCCTGCGCTCCGCTCCGACAGTCACGGAAACTCTCTGACCATCCGTAATCCCTGCCTGCTCCGCCTGAGGCGGGGTGATATGTATATGAGCCTGTGCGATAATTACGCTGCCTTTCGCATGAATCATTCCCATAGAACCGATGATATACACATCCCCGGCTCCCGTTAAATCGCCCGACATCCGCAGCGGCGCATCGATTCCAAGCGTCCGGCAGTCTGTCAGCGATAACTCGGTCTGAACTGCCGCCCTCTCAGGTCCGAGAACAGCTACATTTTCAATTCTTCCTTTTGATGTGACCAAAGTGACCCGCTCTTCGCTTAAAAACTGTCCCGGCTGGGACAGGGGGCGTTTCGGCGTCAGTTTCGCCCCGGTTCCGAATAATTGTTCCACAGCCTCTCTGGTCAGATGGACATGTTTGGCTGAGACCTCCACCGGAAAATCGAGCGGCAGCTCTTGTTCTTTTCCCTGCTCTCCACATTCAGCAAGAACACGGAGGATAATTTCCTGTATCTGTTGTCTGTTCATAAAATGTACCGGGGCGCCGTTATGCATCCGCTCCCGGCTCCCCTGCCCCTCCTATCCTGGATTTTAATAACAGCTCAGACAGCATGAACTGTTACGGCTTCTGCTGTGTTTTGCAAAAAAGGATGTAAATTCCGCTGCTGAGCCTGTTTAAATGTCTGATAATCCCCAGCGTATCCCCCTCGTGAAACGCGTTTGCCGCACTAAGCTCCGCCTCCCTCACCTGTGTCCGCAGCAGGTTCAGCTCCAAAGCCTGCTCTCCCATTGTGGGATCGGGAACCGGATGTTCTATTCCAAAATACTCCTTCACATTGTGGGACATGCGTCGTAGTTCCTCATGTCCCAGCCCAAACAGCAATATTTCTCCGAGTCTTTCCTCTTTTACCTCGGCTCCGAGAATTGCCCTCAGATAACACAGGACACTGTCAAGCGCAGCGCGGAGGGCTTCATCCTCCTTATATTTTGCCTGCATCAGCAGCACCCGCGCCTGAAGGCCGTCCAAATGTCCCCTGAGTGCGATGCGCGGATGCGTTTTGGGTACCAGAAGATTTCCCCGCAGATGGGTCATATCCTCCGGCTTTTCCCCATACCCCTCACCGGTTGCAGCGTCAATATAGGTATGGCTTCCCTGCTTTTTAATCGGAGTACGGGTCATTACGGCGTGAACCGGCGCTTCTCCGGAATCAAATTTAAGATTTACCGCCCGATCCCGGAGGTATTCTCTTGCCGACGGCGTGACAAAGGTCCCCTCGGGCACATGATATTCCTTAGCGTCTCCCCGAATTTTCTCTGTCCTTAAATCAGCTTCTGTCAGCACTCTCATATTTCATCCGGCTTATTCAGCGTCGAGTACCGGCAGAATAAGTTCCACTTCGCCGTGAGGACGCGGAATTACGTGGACGGATACAAGTTCACCGATATTTCCTGCCGCTGCCGCGCCTGCATCGGTGGCCGCCTTTACGGCTCCGACATCGCCGCGGACCATTACCGTCACAAGACCGCCTCCCACATGCACCTTGCCGATCAGGGTCACGTTAGCTGCTTTCACCATTGCATCGGCTGCTTCAATTGAAGCAACCAGTCCTTTTGTTTCCACCATTCCCAATGCCTGTAATGCTGCCATGATATTTTCTCCTTTTCTATTCACTCAATTGTCGCAACAGTTCATACAACATGAACTGTTTGAATTGCTGCCCATCGGGTCTTCCGTTACTGTACGTCCAGCTTCGGCAGAATCATCTCCACCTCGGCGTGGGGACGAGGAATCACATGGACGGATACAAGCTCGCCCACACGGCCTGCCGCCGCTGCTCCCGCATCGGTGGCTGCCTTTACCGCTCCCACATCGCCGCGGACCATTACCGTCACAAGACCGCCTCCCACATGTACCTTGCCAATCAAAGTTACATTTGCCGCCTTAACCATGGCGTCAGCCGCTTCAATCGAACCAACCAGTCCCTTTGTCTCTACCATTCCCAGTGCCTGTAATGCTGCCATAATCTTATCCTCCTTGAATTTTCTAATCATGTAACAGTTCAGACAGAATGAACTGTTACCGCATTCGTCTTCCGATAACCTGCACGCTCCGCGCACAGGCCGCCGCCTTTAATTAAAATCGCTGCGCGATGAGCCGACTGCCTGCTGCCACTGCCTTTTCGCACGGTCCGCACAGCAAATGCGCAGACCTGTCTGAACGGTTACGAATCATTCTTTGTTATTTTATCGTTTTGCACGCAGCCGCGCGATGACGGCGCGTGTAATTGCCTCAATGTCTTCTTCCCTCAAATCCTCCATGCCGCCTGCGGCAAAAGCGTCCGATGCGGCAAAAGCGCCGCGCTCCGTCCCGTCGCTGTCTCTTAAATCGGCCAGCTCGCAGAGACCGTAGGCCACACGGCGGATATTGATCAGGTTAAGCGGTGTAATATTGTCTGACGTAGCACTGCCTCCGACTGCTCCGCAGCCCAGCGTCAGTGCCGGGGCCAGTCCTGTCGTGGCGCCGACTCCCCCCAATGCACCCGGTGTGTTGACGAGAATGCGCGACACCGGTTTCTTCATGGCAAATTCCCGGACCACTTCCCGGTTATTCGTATGCAGGGTCATCGTATGGCCGGCCCCTTCATTTTGCAGGATGCGGATACACAGCTCACACGCCTCCTCCCAGCTCTCCACCACAAAGTATGCCAGAATCGGACAGAGCTTTTCACGGGAATACGGATTTTTCTTGCTGACATTTTCCGGGTCCTGGCGCGAAACGAGAAGGCGTGTCCCGGCCGGGATCGAAAGCCCTGCCATATCGGCAATCTGCTGCGCCGTCTTGCCCACAATCTTCGGATTCATCGTTCCATTTGCCCGGAGCAGAAAGCCGGACAGCTTCTCCGACTGTTCCTGTGTCAGGAAACAGGCGCCCTGGCGCTTCAGTTCCTCCTCCACCTGTCCCGTAATACAGCGTTCCGTCACAATAGACTGCTCTGATGCACAGATTGTGCCGTTGTCAAATGTTTTTGAGTCCATAATACGCCGGACTGCCGATGTTATATCGGCCGTATGCTCGATATAGGAAGGCCCGTTTCCCGGCCCGACTCCCAATGCCGGATTGCCGGAGGAATATGCGGCATGAACCATGGCCTCTCCCCCTGTGGCAAGGATGATGCTGACGTCGGGATGCTTTAAAAGCGTATCCGTCGCTTCCATCGTCGTCAGGCTGACACAGCCCACCGTGCCCTCCGGCGCTCCGGCGCGCTCCGCAGCTTCCCGGATTACTTTATACGTCTCCGTAATACAGTTCTTCGCCCCGGGATGAGGGCTGATGATGATGGCATTTCCCGCTTTAATGGAGATAATACTCTTATACATTGCCGTTGAGGTTGGATTGGTGGACGGAATCAGGGCGGCAACAACTCCCATTGGGACGCCGATTTCACAGATTCCCTTCTCCTTATCCTCCCTCAAAAGCCCAACTGTCTTTAAATCCCTGACAGACTCCCAGGTTATCCTGCTGCCCAGAGTATTTTTCAGAACCTTATCCTCCCACCTGCCAAAACCGGTTTCCTGTACTGCCATTTTGGCAAGCCTCTCTGCATGCTCCATACATGCGTCCGCTACGGATGAACAAATATCATCCAATTTTTCCTGCGGAAACGTTGAAAGAATCTTCTCCGCCTCCTTCGCGCGGGCAACCAGCTCCCGCACTTCCTGTATCGATTGCAAATCACGATCCAATGTCAATTTGATCACGTCCTTTCTGTTAATATACAAGAGGCGTCCCCGCCACCCGGCGCACCGACTCCGCAAATGCCTCGCAGGCGGCCCGGCAGGCGGCCTGGCTTCCGCAGAGCAGTCCCCCTGCAAAGTTTGTCTCGGTCGGGGGGCCGTAATAAGTCTTAAGCTCCACGTCGGCCGCCTTCAGCGCCGCGTCCAGACCTACCGCAGCCTCCAGCGGGGGCGCTATCAGATAGGCCATGGCCGTTCCTTCTTTTACACCGGCCTGGGCGGACAGGTACGAACCGGTCCGTGAAATGCAGTGGGCGAAGTATACCACGGAGCCGTCCTCATTGGCTGTATAAAAATGCGCCTCATTTTCTATGTAAGCAAACGCCGCATCCAAACCGCTGCGCACCTCCTCCGGATCCGGTCCGGATAAAATCCCGATAAACTCACCGGCCAGAGCGGTGCTGGCATTGGCAGCTCCTGCATACATACTTTTTGCGTAAGCCACGGACACATCCGCCTTTTTAGTCGCCTCATCCAACGCCGCATATGACACATCATCACAGTCTGTCGTAAAAATCCCCAGGCTCCGGTCGCCGGGCCGCACATCCAGGTGTTCCCGCAGCGCCGGATCGGCGTTCGGCAGAATGCGGACGCCAAGCACCCGCGTGCCGACTTGTCTTGAAACCATGTTTCACCTCCGTTACGATTTACAGCGGCTGTTCCGGCCATACTCCAAACCGGCGCCTACTTTTTAAGTTCCACCCCGCTGGCCTGTTTTTCCAAAATCAGCGCCAGCAGCTCTACAATATAGGCTCCTGCTTCCACTGCCGGAACACCGTCCTTATGTATGTTGGAAACAACCGTCCTTCTCGCCTCCGGCATTCCCACCTTTGCATGGTAGGCTATATAGGCGCTCATGCTTTCCGCCGTCGCCAGACCGGGACGTTCGCCGATAAACGAACAGACCACCTTTGCCCCCACCAGCTCCGAAATGCGGTCCTGCGCCCCCACGCGTCCATATTTGACAAATATCGGAGTACCAGTAGTCAGTCCCTTTTCCTTCAATCCTTCCGCCACCACGGGAAGGATACGCGCCGCATTGGCCTCAATCGCGGAGGAAGAAAGTCCGTCGCTGATAATAATCTGTATATCCGGGTTTTGGATGCATTTTTCTTTAATCAGTGCCTCTGTCTCTTCGTCAAACTCCCTCCCGAGATCCGGTCTGGTCAGAAAAATATTTTTATCGGCACAGCGTGTGGTGACGGCAAGCAGCCCCAGCTGACCGGTTAATTCCTCACCGACATCCATGAGTACGGCATCCCTGGCCGCCGCGTGGTCAGCGCGGAGAGTCAGAAGTGTCATAGTCTTTAACCTGGGTCCGGAACGGCCCACTCCGATACGGGCTGTTGTCTTCGTCATCATCCGCCTCAGTGCATCCGGATCCTCGGGATGTACGAGAAGCGGAATCTTTTTATTCCTTTCCTCATCCTCAAAAGCAGAGGGCTGTGTTCCCGGATCCTCTCCTTTACCGCCTCCGGCCGGAGCCATATCGGTTCTTACTTCCTCCGGCACGGCTCCCTGTGAACTCCGGTGAATGGAACGCCTGATATCCGCACCTGATGCATGGGAGGATATCATAAAATCCGTTGTTGGCCGGCCTCCTGTCCCATAAACACAGGCCGCTTGTCCGGCTTCCTGCGCTCCGGCACGGCTTCCTGCTTCCGTCCTGTCTCCGGCCTGCAGTTCGGAAAGGATTTCATCTGCAATCCGCTCTATTTCCGTCTGTCCAAGCATATGCTCACCGTCCTTTCCTCATAAATACAGTTGGGTCTCCGGCTTTTCCCGTCAGTCTTCCATTTTCCATAATCCCCATTCGCTCCAGCCAGCGTTCAAATGCCGGTATGGGACGCAGACCGAGAATTTCCCGGATTGTACCGATATCATGGTACGCGTTCGTCTGATAATTCAGCATCACATCGTCGCTTGTAGGCACGCCGAGTATATAATTGACTCCGGCAGCTCCCAGAAGAAGCGCCAGATTTTCGATATCGTTCTGATCCGCCATCATATGATTCGTATAGCAGCAGTCGCAGCCCATCGGCAGTCCCGACAGTTTCCCCATAAAATGATCTTCCAGGCCGGCGCGGATCACCTGTTTGGAATCATACAAATATTCCGGACCGATGAAGCCCACAACCGTATTGACCATAAATGGATGGTAGCGCCTTGCAAATGCATAGCACCGGGCCTCCATTGTCACCTGATCCGCATTCCAGTGCGCATTGGAGGAAAGCTCACTCCCCTGGCCCGTCTCAAAATACATTACATTTGGCCCGGCCGCCGTGCCATGGGTGCGCAGAAGCGCCAGAGCCTCCTCCACCGTCTCCGAGGAGAATCCGAACGCGCGGTTCCCCTTTTCACTTCCGGCTATAGACTGGAAAATCATATCACAGGGCGCTCCCTGCCTGAGGGCCTCTATCTGGGTCGTGATGTGGCCCAGCACACAGATTTGGGTGGGGATTTCAAGTGAATTCTTCACCTCATCAAACCGTTTCAGAACCTCAGCCAGACTGGATACCGTGTCATTTACCGGATTTAGGCCTATCAGCACATCGCCGCAGCCGTATGACAGCCCCTCAAACAGGGATGCCGTGATTCCTTCCACATTATCCGTCGTGTGGTTGGGCTGGAGCCGCGTGCCCATGATTCCCCGCTCGCCGACCGTTGTGTTGCAGCAGGCCGTGACGCGTATTTTCTGCGCGCCATAAATCAAATCCAGATTTGTCATCAGCTTGCAGACAGCCGCAATCATCTCAGCCGTAAGTCCTCTCGACATGCGGCGGATCGCGCTTTCATCCGCCTCATAGGACAGCAGCCACTCCCGCAGGTCACTGACCGTCCAGTTTTGGATCCTTTCGTAAATCCTCTGGTTGAGCCCGTCAATATTAATTCTGGTAACTTCATCCTCCTCATAGGGCGCCGCAGGATTCTCGTACAATTCCTTCAGCGTCATAGCCGCAAGAACCTCCTTTGCGGCTATCCGTTCTATATCAGACTGAGCCGCCACACCGGCCAGGACATCGCCCGACTTGTGTTCCCCCGCTTTTGCCAGGACTTCCTTTACCGAATCAAACACGAAAGTCTGTCCCGATAGTATTGTCTTATATTTCATGTTTACCTCCAAGTTGGCTTACCGTTCTCTCGTAACAGTTCAGACAGCATGAACTGTTATGTTTTCTCTCAACCGAAAATCAGCGTCTTAACAATCACCGGAATGACAAGCCCGTTCATGATAGGGCGGCCAAAATCAACAAAATTATTAAACTCGGCTTTCACCGCATCCACCGCCACCAGCGGCCGTTTCCCCAACAGCTTCTGCCGTATTATCTGCCCCAGCGCTTTTGCAATATCGGAGCGCACCATCAAAAGCAGTGGGACCTCCGGCAAAAGCGCGCGGTCAAGAGCATCCGCCGTCACGGCCGCCAGTTTTTTCAGTTCCTGATAATCAGGATCCCTTCTCCCTTCCATTGCCAGCACCATGCAGGCCGCATCATTCTGAGCCAGGAACCATTTTATTTTTTCATACAGGAATTTGCTGTCACCGCCCCAGCATCTCTCCTCCTCACTCAGCGTAAGCTTCAGGACCGGCACGTTTTTCATCGGAAACAGCCCCTCCGTATAAGAAATCGTACTGCCGGAAATTGTAGTTGTGTAATTTCCCGCACCAATCACCGTAGCCCGGATTGTCTCCGACGCATCCAGCACCCGGAATGCCTGAAACAGGCGGCCGCGCCGCACCGCGTTTCCGAGAAGCACACCGATATCGCCGTAAGCAAACGGCTCCCGCCCCGGCTGGTAGATACAGTCTGCCACACCTCCCGAAAAACAGACGAACCGGACAGGGCGGTCCGCCGGAAGTTTGAACAATGCAGATCCCTGCGTCCTGACTTCCTCCAGAAGCGGCGTCGGTTCCGCCACTCCCAGCATCTGCTCCAGCACCTCGCTCATTTTGTCACACAGCCTATTCAATGTCTCTACAGATACCGGTTCCCCTTTTACAAGATTCAGATGACAAGCCTGCGCAATCCGTCCGGCGCTGGGGCTGATATAGGCAATTCTCCCCCGGCTGTCAAGAGTAACCTGACGGCCTCCAATGTCCAGACAGCCCCTGGCCCGCACTTCGCCGCCGTCAAACAAGACAACATTCGTCGTCCCTCCACCGATATCCAGGTTCACGACTACAGTCCCATTTTCCTCCGAAAACTCCCAGGCTCCGCTTCCCTGCCCGGCAATCACGGATTCCAGATCCGGCCCGGCCGTCGATACGACAAAATCACCGGCAAAACCGCTCAGCAGTTCCAGCACCATGCGCGCATTTTCCTTGCGCGCTGATTCTCCCGTTATAATGACGGCCCCTGTCTCAACCTGATTTGCCGTAATTTTGGCTGATGCATACTCCGTTTCTATCATTTTGCGGAGAGCCTCCCCGTCGATGAGTGACTCGTCAATCAGCGGCGTGCGGTGGACCGGACTTTGATAAACCACTTCCTTTCCGATAATCGAGACAGCGGGAACCGAAAAATAGCCGGCTGTATTTTCAACCGTCAGCCGGCTGAAAATCACCTGTGAAGTTGATGTCCCGATATCAATCCCCACACTGAGCATCTGGGTATGTTCCATCCCCACTCTCCTTTCCTTCCAGAAGAAAGAATCCCGCGAGCGAGATTCTCCGCCTGCAGCGGATCGCTTCGGCGGGAGCACTTTCCCGTAAAAAAGCATAAAAGGCCCAGAGTGCGGAATTATCCATTCCTCACTCTGAGCCTTATTGCTGTCACGCCATACCCTGTTGTATGGTGAAAATATGTAGTTTGTTACTGGCAATTCTTCCCTCTGCCTGTTGAGGCGGGGGATATTTGCTTCTTTTGTTAAATTATATAACTGGGGGGCGCGATCTGTCAATAAGGAGATTTAACTAAGCAGGTGAGGACGCCGCCGCAGGCCAGCGGACGGGATGGTGGGGTGAGTATATGAGTCTTTCGTCCCGGGGAAGATTGTCGTGGTTTGGGGCTGCGGGCGAAGATAAAGTCTGCGGAGCACACTCCCGCTCTGTGAAATGCATCGCGCTGCTAAGCTCGGCAGGACCTCGCTAATCAGCGATGGATTTCAACGGCATCCGCAGACTTTATCTTCCCCTCCGCCCCAGGGCCAGGTTTTCGCCGGGACGAAAGACTCCGCCGAGTGTATCGGCCCCGTCCACTGGCCTGCGGCCGCTGAATGTCTCACGCGTTAAGTGCGGGGGCGGACCTTGTCGCGGCCACTCAGTGCTACCGTGTACGGGAAATACGATATGCCTTCCATGCGCCTTTTTAAAGAATTGCGGAAGATTTGATACCGGCCTGCCGGAAACAC